>Ga0131853_10000528_pt1 | contig 70455 bp, 56 predicted proteins | sample TergutLab28metaG_FD_92764 | JGI IMG/M metagenome (GOLD analysis project Ga0131853, IMG submission 92764) | Labiotermes labralis P1 segment gut microbial communities from Petit-Saut dam, French Guiana - Lab288 P1 (version 2) (version 2) | ecosystem: Host-associated > Arthropoda: Insects >... | reverse complement strand
TTTGCGCGCTTGTTTTACCGCCAATTTGATATCACCCACATTTTTCATGCCCCCATTATCATTGAGGAGGGTGACATTTTCTCTGTCCCGTTACACTATGACATTATCATTGTCCGGCGACATTAAGTTTGTCAATTATATTGACAAACTGCGGTATGTGTGTATAATCTCTTTTCAATTGATTCTTTTGTGTAAAAGCGATGAATCGGGGCGCTAATTTCGAGAAAGCATCGACAGAGAGGGACATCCACCGGCTGAAAGTTGTCCGCCGATGTATCGAAAACGAGCCTAAAACCCGATGAGCCGGAACAGAAACAATCGCCTCTGATGTGGCGTAATTGGTAGTATGTTCACGTACAGGTTCACGTTACGAATCCTAAAGAGGAGGAGTCGCTGGCGAATTGCCGTGTTCCTCAAGCAGGGTGGTACCGCGTGCTTAAAGCGCGTCCCTACATAATTTATGTAGGGACGCGCTTATTTTTTTATTTTCTAAGGAGGAATTGGTATGAGAAGGAAGTATATGGCAATTTTGTTGGTGGTTGTTTTGTTGTGCGCGGCGGGCTTTTATTTCACTCGTGCGGCGGAGGAGGTAACTCCCGCTGTTCCGCAATTTAGAGTAGGTATGGAATGTGCGTATGCTCCGTTCAACTGGACTCAGATGGACAGTTCGCACGGCGCGGTTCCGATTTCAGGAGGAATTGGCTACGCCGCAGGTTATGACGTTGAGATAGCCAGAAGAATTGCCGAAGGGCTTGGTAAAGAGCTTGTTGTGGTGAAAATAGACTGGAATGGCCTTTTGCCGGCGTTAACCTCTGGCAGGATAGACGCAATCATAGCGGGAATGTCACCGCTGCCAGAAAGGCGCGAGTCGATTGACTTTACCGACAGCTACTACGCGTCAGACCTTGTTGTCGTAGTGCAAAGAGACGGGCCGTTTGCTGATGCCAGAACCCTGGCTGACCTTTACGGCGCAAGAATAACGGCGCAGCTTAATACATTTCATTACTCGGTGATAGAGCAGATACCGGGGGTTATTCAGGAGACCGCGATGCTCGATTTCCCAACGATGATAGTGGCGCTTAACGCCGGCAGGATTGACGGATACGTTTCAGAGCGCCCAGGAGCGGTTTCCGCATCCGTAACCAACCCCAATCTTTCATTTATTGTCTTTGAGGACGGATTTGCATATTCGAGGGAAGACGTGTCCGTAGCTGTGGGGCTTAGACAGGGAAGCGATCTGAGGGAGAGAATCAATCAAATTCTTGCCGGTATTTCGGAGGATGAGCGTAATGCATTGATGGATGCCGCCGTCATGCAGCATGCGTCTCTGGAGTAATGGTTACGCGCACTTTTTGGGACTGGGTATTTTTCATAATCGAAAGATACGGTGAATGGTTTATTCGCGGTGCGGGGACGACTCTCGCAATCGCTCTGGCCGGTACGATTATCGGGTTTTTCATAGGGCTTGTGATTGGGGTAATCAGAACGATACCGCTTGATAAAAACACCAAAAAACATTCGCCAAAGAGGTGCCTGTTGCGCGCGGTAGATTTTTTGCTCTCTTGTTACATAGAAATTTTCAGGGGCACGCCTATGATGGTTCAGGCGATGGTTATTTACTACGGAATCGCGGAGGTGTTTGGGATATTCATTCCAAACTTTCAGGCGGGAATAGTCATCGTCTCCATAAATACCGGTGCGTATATGTCGGAAATCATTAGGGGCGGTATAAAATCGATAGACAAAGGGCAGACTGAGGCCGCGCATGCGCTAGGAATGAGCCACGTGCAGACGATGGTGAGCGTTGTGCTGCCGCAGGCGGTAAGGAATATTTTACCCGCCACGGGCAACGAATTTATAATCAACATAAAGGATACCTCCGTGTTAAATGTAATTTCCGTAACGGAGCTTTTCTTTATGACAAGGTCTGTGCAGGGCGCGATATTCAGGACATACGAGGTCTTTTTGGTAACCGGCGTGATTTATTTATTCCTTACAATCACAGCCACGCGGATTTTACGGCTTCTTGAGAGAAGGCTCGACGGACCTGCCGGTTATACAATATATGGCTCGATTTCGATGACCGACTCGCAGATAAAAGTAAAGACTTGATACCTGATAAGGCATGGATGATACTGATGGAGCATATTGTCGAAGTTAAAAATTTATGTAAAAAATACCAGCAGAACGAGGTCTTAAAGGGCATCGATTTTAAGGTTGAGCGCGGAAAGGTTGCGTGTATCATCGGCGCGAGCGGCTCCGGCAAGTCCACGCTGCTCAGGTGTATAAACCTGCTCGAATGGCCAGACAGCGGCGAAATTTTTTTCCGGGGCGAAAATGTTCTGTCGCCTGGATACGACACAACGCTGTATCGTGCGAAAATGGGGATGGTGTTTCAGCAGTTCAACCTATTCAATAATATGACCGCGCTTGAAAATTGCATGGCCGGGCAGACGATAGTGTTGAAAAAAAGCGAAGCTGAAGCAAAAGAAACCGCGATGAAGTACCTTGAAAAAGTAGGAATGCTTCAGTTTATTTACGCGCGGCCGTATCATCTTTCCGGCGGGCAAAAGCAGCGTGTTGCGATAGCACGTGGGCTTTCCATGGAGCCTGAAGCGCTTCTGTTTGACGAGCCGACATCGTCGTTAGACCCCGAAATGGTCGGCGAAGTGCTTTCGGTAATGCTCGACCTGGCTTCGCAGGGCTTGACGATGGTTGTTGTTACACATGAAATGCAATTCTGCAAAGAAGTGGCACACAGCGTCGCATTTATGTCCGACGGGGTTATTTTGGAACAAGGAAGCCCGGAGGAAATCTTTAAAGAGCCTAAGCACGAAAGAACAAAAGCTTTTTTAGCGAGAGTTATGTAGATATGTAAAAAGAGGGATCCGTGGAGTGGGTCTGCACGGGTAGAACAGCGTGTATCGTGCATGAAAGCACGCTCCCGCATAGTAAATTCTGCGGGAGCGTGCTTATTTTTTGCGAAAAAACAGACCGTATTTTTCCGGTCAAAATTCATTTTTGGATGTTTTGCTGCGTTTCTTTTAAATTGCTAGTTAATTATTGCTCGTAAAAAATGCACATTTCATTATAAAATAGTGTGTAATGTTTTTAAAAAAATTTCTAATGTCGTGGAGAGCGAATTTATGACTGTAAAAAATTCATTGTTCACAAGCGGCGCAGCGTGGCTGCGCTCAGATTTTCACCTGCACACCAGGGAAGACGAGAAATTCTCGTTTGAGGGGGAAGACAGTTCATATGTAAAAACTTATGTTGACGCGCTCGAAAAAGCTGGCATACGAATTGGTGTTATTGCCAATCACAATAAATTTTACACGAAAGAGTTTGACGAGCTTTTCAAAGAAGCGAAGGCGCGGGATATATTATTGCTGCCTGGGGTTGAACTGTCTGTCGCAGAGGGCAAGGGACACGTTCATCTGCTGGTCGTGTTCGCGCCGGATTGGGTTGCTTCCGATTTTGACTATATAAACCCGTTTTTGACGAGAGGCTTCCAAACAACTCCGCCGCAGGAAAAAAAAGATGGCGAAGAGGGCAAAGAAAACGTATTTCCTCTTAACGTGGTGGATACTATCGACCGCCTTAGAGAATTGAAGAAGGACTTCTTCATTGTATGCGCGCACGTTGAGGACGCCAATGGTCTTTTCTCGGAAGTGGGAGGGGGCAGAATGGAGGCCCTCGGCAAGGCGCGTTCTTTCAGGGAAAAGATTCTCGGCTTTCAAAAGGTGAGAACCGAAGAAAGCTCGCAGGGACCGTGCCGCAAAAAGGTAAAAGAATGGCTTAAAGACGCCTACCCGGCGGAAGTCGAAGGCTCTAATCCGAGGAACTGCGGAGATATAGGCCAGGAAAACGGCTACTGTTACCTGAAAGTGGGGGAGCTTTCGTTTGATGCCGTCAAGTTTGCCCTAAGCGATTTCAATCACAGAGTATCAAGCGTGCCGAGAGAGTACAAATACTCCTATATTGAAAGCATAAGTTTTGAAGGGGGAAGCCTCTCAGGAAAGACGGTTCATTTTTCGCCTGAGATGAATGCCCTCATAGGTATCAGGGGTAGCGGCAAATCTTCTATATTGGAAGCGTTGCGCTACGCTCTTGGCATACCGTTGGACGACAACACCAGTGACAGAAACTACAGGGAAAACCTCGTTGACTTTACGATAGGAAGCGGAGGCAAGGCGGTAATCCGCGCCGTAAACGCCGAAGGGCAGCGCTACGAAATACGGCGTATTCTGCGAGAGCCTAATTCGACGGTATATTTGAACGGCGAACAGCAACGCGATGTTTCCATAAGGGAAAATATTCTGCGCGACCCAATCTGTCTCGGGCAAAAAGACCTCTGCAAGAACGGTGAAAACTTTGAAGTCGCTCTGGTCGAAAAGCTTATAGGGATGAAGCTCAATAACGTTAAGTCCAGGATATCCCAGCAAAACAAAAAAATAGGGGTGCTTCTTGACGCCCTGCAAAAGATAGAGAGCACTGAAGAGCGCCTTGAAGAGCAGGTAGCGCTAAAGCGGGACGCGGAGCAGCGGCTTGAGCCTTATAAAAGCTACGGGATAGAGGACAAACTGCGGAGACGGCTTAACTTTGAATCAGACGCCGGGACGATGCAAAAAGGCATTGAGCTGGCCGACGGATTTACGAAAGAAATAAGAGCGCTTCTGTCGGAATATGGTGATGACCTGCGCGATCTGTCAGGTTACGAGTCAGCCGTTAACAAAGAGCTGTTTGAAAAATATTTTTCCGCATACGGCACGGTTCTAGCCAGCCTGAATGGCATGGCAGAGGCGGCTTCGCAGGTGGACGTAGCCGGCGGAGAGCTTTCGGCACAGCTGGCCAGCCTTGAAAATCATAGGCATGACCTCTCCGAGGAGTTTGCCGAGACGGAACGAAAACTGGCGGAAGAAATGAAGGACGTCGAAACATCCGGCGTCAGTGCCGATGAATTTTTGAACCTTTATAAGAAGTTGCTGGCCGCTGAGCAGGCTATACGCGCTTTGTCGAAGCGGAGCGAGGGCAGAAACGCCGTTGAAGAAGACCTGACTAAAGAGCTGGACGCACTGAACGAGCTTCATAGAGAGGAATTTGGCGTGTTCAAGGACGAGCTTGACCGCCTTAACGATAACAGTTCGCCGTTGCGAATTGAATCGTCGCATAAAAAAGACAAGGCCGCGTTCTTCAATTTCATGAAGGATATTTTCAGGGGCGGCAAAATAAGGGAAGCCAACCTAAAAAAGCTAGTGTGGGAATATGAAGATTGCGTTGAAATATACAAAAATCTTGATACCGCCCAAAAATTCCTAGGGAGTTCAGCGCAGGCGTTTATGGATATTTGGGATGATAACCTGAAAGAGCTTCTGACGTACCAGGTTCCAAACAAGATCATGATAAAACACAGAGACAGGGAGCTTATGCGTTATTCTCTGGGTCAGAGAGCGTCGGCGCTGCTTCTGTTCGTGCTTGGACAGAGGAAAAACGACGTTGTAATCATAGATCAGCCAGAGGACGATATCGACAATCAGACGATATACGAGGACGTTATCAAGCTCATCCTTGAAATGAAAACCGGCACGCAGTTTATTTTCGCCACGCATAACCCCAATATTCCGGTTCTCGGCGATGCAGAGCAGGTTCACGCGTGCTCGTTCGCAGATGGGGCCATTGATGTATACAGCGGCGGAATAGACGACCGCGAGCAGCAAAAGAACATAGTTGACATTATGGAGGGCGGAACTGACGCTTTTGCACGGCGCACAAAAATTTACACTACTTGGAAGCCGTTACAATCGCGATAAAACGCTGATGAGCGCCCTGCCGTTTTTCTCAGGCAGGGCGGCTGGATTTTTAAACAGAATTACTGACCGCTGAGTGTAACAGTAAAATGCAGCATTAAGCGCAACGTTAAATGTAATGATGGAGGCATTGTTTGGCATGGGCATCAGGCAGGATGTGTTTTCTTTTGTAAATGCTTTACCTAAGGCAGTATTACTCGTTGACCGGAGAAAAAGGACATTCGCGGGTGCCAATGCCGCTTTTTTTGAGCTTACAGGATTTGCCAATGACGCTTTTGTCGGCACGCAAGCTTTTGATCTGCCTTTTTCATCTAGAGAGATCAAGCGCGGGCTGCTTCATTTATTCATAAAGGTATCTCGCGGCGCTGGTTACAACAAAACGTATTCGTTTCGCCATGTATGCCCTAACGGAACCATAAAAAACATATCGGCGTCGGGCCGCCTTGCGGTGCTCAACGGGCGGGAGTACATAATATTCATCCTCAGTCATGACCAGTCTGAGGCTCTGCTGGATGACTCAGATTCCTGGAAATTTTACCTAACGCTGGCCTACGAACCTTACATGGAATTCCGACCTTCGACGCACGTTGCTACCGTCTCGGAACCGGAAGGCCGGATGGAATTTCTACAAAAGCTGGGCAATGCGTTGCAGGTTAAATTTTTCAATAACGACGCGCTCAGATTTTATAATGACGACCGTGGAACTTTGGAAGGCAAATCGTTCCTTTCTTTATTCAACAAAGAGAGTGACGCCATCGGCTTCCTTGATATACTTGACGTTGTGGGGCGCATAAAAGGCGAAACGGCAGTGGATACCAGCAAAGCCTCAGGTGTTCATGTAGAGATGAACTGCATTGTAAAATTCGACACCGTAGGCAGCATAATGGCCCTCTATTGCAGCCAGCGCGACTTGTCCGTGGAGCGGCGCTATAAGGACATAATCGGCGGCAGTAGGCTTGAAATGGGCTTCATGTTCCATCAGCCGTTTATCGGTTTTGCATTTCTGGTTCCTCCGCAGCCGCTTGAACGCCCGTCAATTGAAGACCTGTACACTAAATTGGACGAGATGTTAAACCAGATTACCGTTGTCAGAGCCAATGAAGCTATGCTCAACATGTACGATGTGGGTAAATCAGGGTTTTTCATGAAGCCTATGTCGAGCTTTTTCAGCGATTTGGGAGAAGCGCGGCAGGTGCTGAAAGAGCTTTTCGTCATGCGCGAAACATCTCTGGGTAAACTCAAAGAACCCGGAGGCAAAATTTCAGAAGAAAAAACCTCTGAAAAAAAAGCTTCTCAGGAAAAAGTTTCTGAGGAAAAAACTTCCGAAGGTAAACTCGATTTTGAGCGAGTATCAATTTTCAGAGCCGTGTTCGACAACGCGGATCGCCTGAGCGGCGTGCATATAGCCACATCGAAGCATTCCTACGGATTCACCCCCCGCCATATTACCGGCGGTGCTAATCAGTGAACCTAGTCAGTGAATAGAGAAGACAGTGCCTGAACTACCTTCCCCCCTAGCTCAAGGGGGGAAATTTTATTTGCGTCCGGTGGTTCGGCTGCTTTTATGTCCGTTTCGATATTGAGTTCGATATCAAGCGATTCTCGCAGAGCGCTGGTTACGCGGAGCCAATCCTGCTCATCGTATGAAAAACCCGAAAGAAAACGAACCAGGAAATCGCCTAACATGGAACGCTGCTCCCGCTGCAGCCAAAATTGCATTGACTCCCCAAGGTTATTGGGGGTCGAGTGAGAGCCCTCGGCTGTTAAGACTGAGGACAGCGCTTCCAACCTGGCGTAATCTTCCGATGAGAGGGGGAAATAATCTCCCAGTGCGCTCGTCATGGACGCAGGTGTGTGAAGGGGGCCGGTCAGAGCGTATGCGTATTCTAGAATAAGCGCGGCGGCGTTGTAATCCTGAGACAGAGGCTCGCCGGACGAAAGGGGCATCAGCGTCACCGGCTCGTTCCAGCGATACTCTTTTCCCGCTATTCCCATGTGAGGAATGATAAGAAACCCCTCCACTCTGGCGGCGTCGGACATTTTTTTGCGGTCGCCTGCGCTGATTTTTCTGTCGTCGTTCTGCCTTTCAATTTTAATCAGATCCGCTATGGAGCCCAGGTTCGTCATAACCAGCGCCGCAAAAATATCACCGTTTTGATTTTGAAGAGCGTTTTCCGCGCTCGGAAGCCCAAGAATGTTCCTTATGAAGGAATCCCAGTCTGGGCGAGACTCCAGTTCGTCCAGCGCTTTGAGTGGCTCGGTTTCGGAGGGGAAAGCGTCTTTCAGGAATTCCTTCCACGCGGCTACAAGGGGAGCGAAGTTTTCTGTGTCCTTGAAAAAATCCGGCAGCTCCAAAACCCCTCCGGCAAAATTCTTATCTCCGGCCAAGGTTGGGTTGGTGGGAGCGTAGGCTACGAAAACGGTGGTTTTTGGCTTGGTTAAAACAAGTCCGCCCGTGCACTTGGATTTATACTTAGCCGCAAATTGTGCCAGCATGGCATCTGAGTGCAGGAACGGTCGAGGCTGTGCCAGGTTGTTTTCCTCCGCAATGGGCGAAACTCGCATGATAGTGAAGGCCACGAGGGAGGGGAGGGGCAAGCGCGAGTCTGAGTAGGGGCGCAAAAGCATGTTCAATATTTCCGTGGGCACGCTGGGCAGAGAGCGGCTGAAGGCCAGAAGTTCCTCTTCCGGCAGCCACATTTTGGCCGCCAGCCATGTTATGAATTTTATAAGGCCCTGCCGAAGCGAATCCCAGCGCAAAAGGGGCAAAAGACGAAAAGCTTCGCCGATGCAAAGCCCCATGTCGAGGCGGTCGGCCAGGACGCGCCGCTCAAGTCCGAAAAACCATACGAGTGCATAGCAGGCGTGTGCTGGCGGTTGTATTCTTCCCTCCGCCAGCCATCGCAGGTAAACGCCTCTTTGTAGGGGAGTCATTTCATTATAAGAAGCTGCGCCTTCGGGCGGAATTTCAACTTCCCCGCCCGGAAATTGCACCGGCAGCCTGATGTCTATGCAGGATGGCTCCGGCGTGCTGCTTGGGCCGTCTGACCAGTACGTCACCGGGCCTCTGATTGTCGTATCTACTATATGAAGAGAACCGGTTTTGCCGCTCCATCGCAGCAGCGTTGCCTCGGGTTTTGGTGTTGCTTCGTCCACGGTGTTTCCGTAGGCGTAGGGGGAATCCCCTCCTGACGCGGGTGCCATTGACGTGTAGGTGGCGCTGTTCAGCGCGTGAGGGGAGCTCAGCGGCTCGGCGGCTAATATTGGTTTCAGAGGCGCTATTTCCTCGACTATTTCCGACTTGTGATCAGCTTCTGCCGGAATATGGGCAATCGGCGTGTGCGTTTCTTCAGTTTCGCGCTTTTCTGCTTTTTCAGCGGGAGACAACAGCAATACATCAGCAACGTCTATACCAACGCCAGTACCAGTTTGAGCGTCGGCCTCGGATGGCGCGGCAAGTGTTATTTCGGTTTCAGTTATAGCCGTTTCTGCTTGCGTTTTCTGCGTCTCTTGCGCGTCAGATTCATCCGGCGCTTCCGGCGAGCGCCGCGAGCGCTGCGTTATGAACGCTCCCACAGCTACGGCCAGCATTATACTTATGACAATGTAAACCACGTTAAAGCCTCTTTTGTTTTGCAGCCGAGGTTCTATTCAAAATTTTTCAGGGCGAGCGCGGTAAACTGCGCGACAATTTTGAGGGCGGAAAGCGCTTCTCCGTCTTTCAGCGAGGAACACGCAGAGGACACCGCAGCAAACCCTTCCATGCAGCCTTTGTTCCAGAAGGGGATAGCTAGCTTCATGTTGGCCATTTCCGGCCACGGACATTCCAGAAGCGAGGAAAACTCCCGCGCGGTGAGATCAAAAAACTGAGGTTCGCTGTCCGAAAACACTTTGGCAGCTTTACCGGTTTTAGCTGATGCAGCGCCCTCATGCAGCGGTTCGCAGGCTTTTCTGATGCTACCCTTTCGGTAGTCAAGCGGCGCGTAACGTGTTTCATCCCACGCCACAATCAGACATTCGCCCACTTTGCTAATTTCCGTAAAAATATCTGCGGTCATCGACAGCAGTTCTTGCCTGGTTTTTGTGCTCATCAAAGCATTAAGCGTTTCGCCAAGCGCGAAAATGGTGTATTCGCCGGAAAAAATCCTGTTTTTTTCGGTGATATTTTCGGCTCTAAGCTTATTGATGGTCATGGCCCGCGACGCCAGATTGCCTATAAGCTCAAGAAAGTCGAGAGTCTCTTTTTCAGGCATCTTATCCCACGTTGTGACGCAGAACAGGCGGTTTGGTTCAACAACCGGAAGGGTTACCTCGTAAGGAGGATCGTCGCTTTTTGTGACGATTGGAGACGGAGGCAGCATGCCTTTGGCGTAAATGCCCTTTCTTTCCGGCGGCTGGCCTTTTCCGTGGATGGTAACCAGGGCCGCGCCGTCATCTTTGAAGATGGAAAGCGAGCGAGGGAAGAGGCTTTCGTTCAGGACGTCTGCGAGAAACGAAGCGTAGTAATCCAGCGGCATAGGCTCAAAGATGGAAGGCAGGGAGCTTTTTGTGGCGAGGATCATGTAAGCCATATGAGAAAGGCGCTCTTCAGCAGCTTCCATATATTTATGCTCCTGCCAAAGCGCGATGAGTCCGGCTATGGGGGTGAGTTCGGCGATTATGGCGTCCGGCGATTCTCGCAGCAGGATGTAAAAAGCCCAGCTCCTGCCGAGGATGGCCACAGCCCACTGCCATTCGCCGTCCGCAGAAACAGCACCTATCGAAATAGAGTCTATTGGCGCAACGCGCACTTCGAATTTTTTGCCTTTTGTTCTATCTCGGAAAATGTAATTCAGTTTCGGCGCCCAACCCTTCAAAAACAGGCCGTCTGTTTTTGTTCCCACTGCGTCCACTATCTCCAGATCTTCGCCTTTCGGAGCCACTATCAATGCGGCGCTTATTTTTGGAGTTAGGTACTCCGTTAAAGACCTCAAGGCTCCTCCAGACAAGGTAAAACTCATTTGTTCGTATAGGCTGCCCAAAATTTTTTCACCTCCGGACAAAATAAATACCTGTTCCATTATATTTCATTTCTCCAATCATTTCTCCGAGTGAGGGGGCTATATTATAATCGACAGCATGAGACAGGTGGTTTACTAACAGTCAGAGCGAAGGGGGCAGAAGAGGTGTCCAATTTTAGACATTTAAAACGTATAAAACGTAGCGTCACATTTTGCTTTTTTGCCTTTTTTTTCCTGCTTTCGACGAAAGCCGAAGCTTCGCGGCTCGATTGGCTGATCCTTCCGGCTTTCGACAGAGCAGAGAGGTTTTCCGGCGGTTATGCCGCCGTGGAGGTTAGCGGCCTGTGGGGTTACATAGACGCGAGGGGGAACTGGCTTAAATCGCCCGTTTTGAAAGCGGCCGGCCCTTTCCGCGAGGGTTTGGCCTTCGTGCAAACTGATTCCGGCTGGGGGTTCATTGACGCGAACGGCGAATTTGCTATAAGCCCGTATTATGAGGCCGCTTCGTCTTTCAGCGAAGGACTGGCTCCGGTGCGTATAGACGGCAAGTGGGGCTATATAGACCGGCAGGGGTTGCTCGTAATTCCAGCCAGCTTCGACAGAGCTGGAGAGTTCAATCAAGGTCGCGCTGCTGCTGCTGTGTCCGGCGGGCACGGTTTCATAGACAGAAATGGCGAATGGATAGATCCGCCGTGCTACGACAGCGCCTGGCCGCCCATCGAAGAAGGCTCCGCAACGCGCGACGGAGTGTTGAGCTTCAGCGAAGGACGAGCCGCCGTCCGCAGGGGGCAGAGATGGGGATTTATTTCAACGTCCGGCCAGCTTGAAATAGCGGCAGTTTTTGAGGACGCGATGAATTTTTCCCACGGAATAGCCAGCGTAAAATACGCGGGTCGGTGGGGGTATATCGACAAGAGAGGCGCATGGGTCTCGGAGCCTACATATATGGAAGCATGGCCATTTTCCGAAGGCCTGGCGGCTGCGCGCGATTCTCACGGGCGATGGGGCTATTTGGGCTGGAAGGTAGCTCCTCTTTTTGACGCGGCGTTCGAGTACGCGAGTCCTTTTTTTGATGGGTTAGCCGTGGTCGGAATTCAGGGTAGAAAATATTTCATGAACAAACAAGGACGTCTTGCCTTCGCGGAGTCTTTTGACGAGGCTAAAGCTTTTTCAGAAGGTCTGGCGGCCGTTTCTTCCGGCGGCATGTGGGGGTATATAGACAAGGCAGGAGAAATTCGGATACCTTTCAGCTTTGATGCGGCGTGGCCGTTCAGCGAAGGCTTGGCTGCCGTCCGCGTTGGTAATCGCATCGGATACATCGACGAACAGGGAAATATGGTAATCAGGCCCAGCTTTGGTGTTCCGGCAGGTGGAGCTGCGGCTGGTTTTTTTTCGGAAGGATTGGCGGCCGTGTTGTCGAACAATAGAGCGGGATTCATCGACAGGTGCGGAAGGGTGGCCATAAGAGCCACTTTTACTCCGTGGACAGATGAGGCGCCACGCTTTAATTCTGGCCGCGCTTTTATTGGAACGAGAAACGGACTGCGTTATATTGATCGCAATGGCAGGGTTTTGCAATCCCCTGATGCTAATGAATTATCCCCGCCGGTACGTGCTCTTATAGTTCCATTCAGGTCTGAATCAGGCGGCTGGGGGTATGCGGACGAAGCGGGAAGGATAATTATCCCTCCGATTTTTGACGCCGCGTTTCCGTTTCAGGAGGGAAAGGCCGTTGTAATGAGGAACGATTTATGGTGGTATATAGCGGAGCCATAAATTTACGCTCATAAATTTTTTGCCTGTTTTTGTTGTGTACGACAGCGAAAATCGCTCCCAAAAAAATTTTTTTGTGAAAAGCGGAGAAAGTTTCTCGAAAAGATAGGGGCAAGAAACATGAATTCTTTGCATTATTATGTTAGAATTGGTTACGATTTTGACTAAAAATGAGCCAGGGGTTTTCTTGGTTTTTCACAAACTTGATGCTGAAAATTGCAATTAAATTAAAAGGCTCGGCTGGGGTGTTGAATATAACATGGAAGCACGGAAAAAACTCGGTGAGATTCTTCTTGACGCGAAAAGTATAACCAAGGCTCAACTTGACGAGGCCTTGAATGAGCAAAGCAACTCAACCAATAAACTGGGCGAGCTTTTGATAGCGAAGGGGGTTTTGACCCCTCAGAAACTTACGGAAGCTTTAGCGCTTCAATTTATGTTGCCTGTCGTAAACGCGACGGACTACGTTAATAATGTATCTGTCTCAAATTCCCTGCCCCGAGCCGTAATGGAGCGTTGGGGAGTATTTCCGCTGGTTTTGCAGAATAACGGAGCCGACCTTGTAGTGGCGATTTCCGACCCGCTGGATACCGCTCTCCGGGAAGAATTACGCATGGTTACTCCGCTTAACGTTAAATTTGCGCTGGCTACGCAGGAAAGTATTATCTCGGCTTTGGCAGGCGTTGGAGCACCATCGGAACCTTTAGCGCCGCCCCCTCCGCTTGTCGCTGCCCGGCAAGAACCTTCGGAAGAATCAACAGATGCGGACGCGCCTCTTCCTCCGCTAGAGTCATTGGGGTTTGCCGCTCCGATTGTCGTTGAGCCGCCTCCTGTTACTGATGCTGACGTTGAGCAACCTGCGGAGCCTCGTCCTCAGGCAACGTCAAAGGCGTCAAAATCGCAAAAAACGTCAAAACAGGCTACGGCGCAGGCTGCGGCTCTTCCCGCGACCCCCGCGCCCGCTGTGCAGGATGCGCCACAGCCGCAGCCGGACGCTTCGCAAATGCCCCAGCCGGAAAGTGCGGTTCCGCCCAAAAGTGCTGGAAGTATCATGGATATGATGCGTACGCAGCCTAAGTTAGGTGATATCCTTGTGAATGCCGGAGCCATAAGCGATGCGCAGCTGACGTCTGCCCTCCAAACACAACGATACACTGGCAAGCGCTTGGGAGAAATACTTATTTCAGATAACATCATAACGGAAACTAGGCTGGCCGAGGCTCTGTCCACGCAGCTTAAATTGCCGATGTTCACCTTGACCCGCTACCGACCAATGCCAGAGGCTATAAAATCAGTGCCTCGCGTTGTTTCAGAGCGCCTACAGCTCATCCCTCTTTCAATTTCAGAGGGCGATTTGCTGCTGGTCGCCATGGTTAATCCCTTGGATCTTCTGGCTCAGGACGAAGTTCGCATGCTTACGGGGCGTGACCTCAAAGTCGGCATCACCACTTCAACCGAAATAAAAAACAATCTGGACAGGCTCTATAATCTTCAGGGGAATTTGGAAGATGCCATTGTCGAGGTCTACAAAGACGGCAAAGCGCCCGCTTCGGACGAAGCATCAGCGGATGTGGGGGCTGATGATGCCCCTGTTATTCAGCTGGTCAGCAATGTTCTTGAGCAAGCCGTAAGAGAAGGGGCTTCGGATATTCACGTTGAACCCTACGAGAAAACGGCGCGCATAAGGTACAGGGTTGACGGAGCGCTTTACACGGCATTTGACTATCCCGTGGCGCTTCACCCGGCGGTTTCGGCCCGTATGAAAATTATGGGAAGCATGGACATTGCCGAAAGAAGAAAACCGCAGGACGGACGTATACTGATGAAGGTGTCGGGACGCCGCATCGACCTCCGTGTCAGCTCGCTCCCCACTATGAACGGCGAAAAAATGGTTTTGCGTATATTGGATCAGGAAAGCTCGGCAGTGGGGCTTGAGCGCCTTGGACTAGAAGCTGACGACATGGAGAAAATCGAAGTTTTCTGCAATACCCCCTGGGGTATCATGCTTGTAACTGGCCCTACGGGAAGCGGAAAGTCCACGACGCTTTATTCCATACTGCAAAAAGTCAACAACCCTGACGTTAACATAATTACAGTTGAAGACCCGGTCGAATTTACTGTTGCGGGTATTAATCAGGTTCACGTCAACGAAAAAGCCGGCCTTACCTTCGAGTCCGCATTGCGTTCTATCTTGCGCCAAGACCCTGATAAAGTCATGGTCGGAGAAATTCGTGACCAGAAGACTGCGCAAATCGCCATCAGAGCGGCCCTTACTGGACACTTCGTTTTATCCACTCTGCATACTAACGACGCTCCGTCTGCTGCTACGCGAATGATCGACATGGGCGTAGCTCCGTTCCTTGTGTCGGCGTCACTTTCCGGTATTATCGCTCAAAGATTGGTGCGTAAGCTCTGCCCTTTCTGCAAAGAAGAATTTGAAATGGTTCCAAACATGTGCGAAGCCTTGGAAGTTCCTCTCGGATCGCATGCCTGGAAACCAGTCGGGTGTAACGATTGCAGGATGGGTTATAAAGGGCGTAAGGGAATTTATGAGATAATGATGGTGGATGACGACCTCAGAAAACTTATTTTGGAAGGCGCGAGCAACATTACTCTTCGGGCTGAGGCAATGAAAAGAGGAATGAAGACGCTGCGGCAGTCCGGCGTTAATAACGTACTGGCCGGATTAACAAGCGTGGAAGAAGTTTTCTCGTCCACATTATAAAATTGTAAAATTTTCAAGCCCGTTGCCCTAGCACGAGACAGGAGGAGTTTAAATTGTCACTGGATTTAAATAGTCTTTTTGAAGATGTTACCAGGCGAAACGCGAGTGACCTGCATTTAGCAGTTGGAGTTCCTCCAACGATACGCTTTGATGGTAAATTGCTTTACCTCAAAGAAAGGGGGATTTTGACCGATGAGGACATTGAACGTGCTTTGTCGTCCATTTTGTCCCCTCTGCAGATGAGAAAATACCAGTCGACGCACGAACTGGATTTCAGTTTCGCGTATAAAAGGCCAGACGGTAAAACTGACCGTTTCAGAGGCAATGCATATTACTCGCTTAGTAAAATGTCGGCTGCTTTCCGGTTGATTCCGCCGGTTGTGCGTTCTATTGAAGATTTAAACCTGCCTTCCATTTTGAAGGATATAAGTAAAAAACGCAGAGGGTTATTTCTTGTAACAGGTCCAACCGGACATGGAAAGAGTACAACCTTGGCAGCCATAGTTAAAGAGATAAACAATACGCGTGACGACCATATCATAACTATTGAAGACCCTGTCGAGTTTGTTCATAACCCGGTAAAGTGTCTGATAAACCAAAGAGAAATAGGAACAGATACCGCAAGTTTCGCGGAAGGTTTAAAGCGTGCCATGCGTCAGGATCCAGACGTTATCCTCATAGGAGAGATGCGCGACTTGGAGACCATTTCCGCGGCGGTTACAGCTGCGGAAACGGGGCACTTGGTTTTCGGAACTCTCCATACTCAAGACGCAGCTCAGTCAATTGACCGACTCATTGACGTATTCCCAATGAACCAGCAGGAGCAGATCAGAGTTCAGCTGAGTTCGGTTTTAGTCGGAATATGCTCTCAGCAGTTGGTTCCCAAGGGAGATAATTCCGGCGACAGTCGTGTGTGCGCTACTGAGGTTCTTATTTCCAATCCGGCTGTCAAAAATTGTATACGGGAAGGTAAAACTACCCAGATTAAGACGCTGATACAGACCGGAATGAGCGCTGGTATGCACACGATGGAGCAATGTCTGGCTGTGCTTGTCAAAAACTCAATGCTGCCCAGAGAAGCCGCCTTTACTTACGCGTATGACGTAAAAGAACTGCAGCGTATTCTTGGTAAATAACGCTTGCCTGCCTGGAGGAATGTATTTTGCCAACGGCTTTAAAAACGCTGCTGGGAGAAGTTATAAAAAGAAAAGCGAGCGACTTGCACATCAGCGTTGGATTACCGCCAGCTATGCGTATTGACGGCGAGCTGAACTACATTGAAGAAGCCGGCTCCTGGACTGGTATCGAAGTAGAGCAGGCATTGCAGTCTATCTTGACAGAGGCGCAGTTTGCGAGATATAAAAAAGAGGGTGAACTGGATTTTAGTTTCGCCCATAAAGGTGATGTCAGTTCAGATACCAGCGGCTACGAGGCTAGATTCAGAGGCAACGCCTACTTGGAGTCGCGTAACATGGCGGCGGCTTTCAGGCTGATTCCGCTTAATATACGTTCAATTGATGATCTCGTCCTGCCTCTGGTTTTGAAGGAAATAAGCAAGAAACGCAGAGGGTTATTTCTTGTCACAGGCCCGACAGGACACGGAAAGAGCACAACTCTGGCGGCCATCATCAATGAAATAAACAGGACACGCAACGACCATATCATAACTATAGAAGATCCCATAGAGTTCGTTTATAAGTCAACGAAATGCATGGTGCATCAGAGAGAAATAGGTACAGACACAACGAGTTTCGCCGAGGGCTTACGACGAGCGCTACGACAGGATCCTGATGTCATACTGATAGGAGAGCTTCGCGACTTGGAAACCATCAGCGCCGCGATTACCGCCTCGGAAACAGGGCATCTGGTTTTCGGAACTCTCCATACTCAGGATGCGGCGCAGTCCATCGACCGCATTATAGACGTATTTCCTCCTTATCAGCAGGCGCAGGTCAGAGTTCAACTGGGTTCGGTTCTGGTAGGTATATGCTCACAGCAACTAATACCCAAAGGGGAAGGTTACGGCGGAGGACGCGTATGCGCGACCGAGATACTTATCGCGAATCCTGCGGTCAAAAACTGTATCCGCGAGGGTAAAACCAGCCAGATCAAAACACTGATACAGACCGGAATGAACTTAGGCATGCATACGATGGAGCAAAGCTTAGCCATGCTGGTTCAAAACCACATGCTACCGCTTGATGCGGCTTTGACTTACGCTTACGACTCTAAAGAATTACAGCGCCTGCTTATGGCGCAGTAGATTGCCTAAAAAGCACATAGCAGGGAAGTTTTGCTGGAAAATATCACGATCAATTCAAAGGAGTAATGAAACATGAACTTTAAGTACAGAGCCAGAGCGGCAGACGGGAAAATTATAGAAGGGCTGATGGAGGCAGACAACCAGGGTTTGGCCCTGGACTCTTTGAAGCAGAAGGGAATGATGCCGATAGCGGTCAATCAGGTTGTGCGCGGAGCGGCCGTTACGAAAAAACAACAGATGTCGCTGTTCGACAAAATGCAGCGTATTGGTACGGTTCCGGGCAAATCGAAAATGGTGTTTTTCCGCCAGATGGCGACCATGATTGAAGCAGGCCTGAGTTTGACAATGGCCCTTGAAATAATCGTTGAACAGGAAAAAAACCTGATCTTCCGCGACACGATTAATGCTGTCAAAAACGGCATCGACCAAGGAATGCCAATGAGCCAGATGATGAAACAGCAGCCGGTTTTCGACATAATGATGACGTCGCTGGTTCAGGCTGGCGAAGAAGGCGGTCTCTTGGACAGTGCCTTAAACCGCGTGGCCTCCCTGCTCGAAAAACAGGCGGCCCTTAGAAGTAAAATTAAGGGAGCGATGTTTTATCCCTGTTTCGTTATATTTTTCGCGGTCAGCGTTGTAGTCATATTCATAGCTTTCATATTACCTATGTTCCGGACGGTTTTTGCTGAAATGGATGTGGAATTGCCACTGTTGACGCGATTGATGTTCGACCTCGGTGAATTCGCTACTAATAACTGGGCGATGATCTTAGGCGTCATGGTCGGTACGATCACTGCTCTTATTTGGTTGGCCAGGAGCAAAACAACGAAACCTCTGATGGACAGAGTCAAATTGAAGCTCCCTATTGTAAAGAGTCTGGTTTTCAAAGCAGTCATGGCGCGCTCAACCCAAACCTTGGCCTCACTTGTCTCAGCCGGAGTTCCCATTCTCCGCGCCCTTGAAATGGCCAGAGATTCTGCCGGTAATTACGTGGTTGAAAAAGGATACGATGATATTCTGGATTCCGCCAAGCGCGGTAACAGTTTAGGTGACGCCGCTCGCTCGGCTAAGATTTTCCCCATCCTGATTTGCCAGATGATACGTATAGGAGAGGAAACCGGTCAGCTTGACAAGATGCTAGAAAAAGTGGCCACGTGGTATGACCAGGAACTTGATGAGCAGGTTAAGGCTTTGACATCGTTGATAGAACCGATAATGATCGTATTCGTGGGTGGTATTGTGGCAGTTATCGCTTTGTCCATATTCGGGCCTATGATAGCAGTTATGGAAAACCTCGGAGCTTAAAAACAGGGACTTTAGACCTATTGAATCAGGGGAAATAAGCTTTATAATTTCCATCATAAAGTTTCATAGATGGTAAATCTGATGAAACAAAAAATGAAGGAGGAAATTGTTATGAAATTGCGCAAAGGTTTTACGTTGGTTGAGTTGTTGATCGTTATCGTTATCATTGGTATTCTTGCTGGTGCTATGCTTCTTGCCAGCGGCGCGGCTACAGCTTCTGCTGAAGCTTCTAACATCGTCAGCAACCTGAGAAGCCTTCAGTCTGCTTCCTTGATGCTCTTCGCTGATCACATGGATGCTCTTCAGGGCACAGCCACAACTGTTACAATCGGCGGTTCTGTGTTTGACATGCTTGATTCTACTACTAATGGGCAGGCGTTTAGATCTCTTGTTGGTTATACGTCAAATCCACAGGCACTGGTATGGAATACTTACCAATTTGCGATACTGGGAGATGCTAACGCTCTGGCTGGCCGGGCTTGGTGGGTAGGTACCTCTGTTGCTAGAACTGACGTTGGCAACAGACTTCAGGGCAGGAGAGAGGGCGTGCAGCTTTATGGTACTCCGTTTGCCATCGCCTCTAACGCTACAGCTGTGGCGACTCCGGATTTCATCTCGACTAACCCCAATGTTTGGATGTTGATTCGCAGCCCAGCTGCTGTTAACTAATTAATCTGAAGTTTGCTTACCGCCCCCATTAGGGGGCGGTTTTTATATTTTTAATATTTATTTTAACTCAATCAAGCGTATTGAAGAGATTTTTGGTATAATTCCCCCTAATATTGGTAACTTTATCAACATGATAAGAGGAAAACTTATGATGCGTAAAATTTCTATCATATATCCCCCCATATCCTTAAAAGAGCGATACTCTTCTGATATCGGTAATTCCGGCGGCAGACAAATTCCACTGGGTATTTATTATTTAGCGTCTTTTATGCGCTCAAAAAATTATGATGTACAGGTAATAGACGCCGAGGCTAGAAACCTGACAACAGAGGATATTCTTGAGCAAATAGGACAATTTGCCCCCGATTATGTAGGGATCAGTTCAACAACAGTGGCTTTTCACAGGGCTTTAGAAACGGCGACTGCAATAAAAAATATGTCGCCTTCACCTCTTATAGTGCTTGGCGGGCCCCATGTGACTTCCAACTTTAAACATGCAATGAGTTTTCCTGTTTTTGATTACGCGGTGCTAGGCGAGGGGGAAATAAGCCTTTTTGAGCTATGTGAGGCATTGTCGAGTGAAAAACTATTAAGCTCTGTGGAGGGTATTGCGTACCGCGACATATCAGAAGGCTTGATCAGGACTCAGTCGCGTAAGTATATTGAAAACCTTGACGATCTTCCTTTTCCAGCATACGATTTGATTCCAGACATTAACGTGTATAACCCTCCGCCTTCCAACTACAAAGAATTGCCAGTTATCAGCGTTATAACTAGCAGAGGTTGCCCAGGGCAGTGCACATTTTGCGACAAAAACGTATTTGGGGATTTATACCGCAAACGATCGGCGGAAAATGTGTTTGAAGAAATAGCGATGCTTAAGAAACAGTATAATGTTAAGGAAATAAGCTTTGTCGATGATACGTTTTTGATAGACAAGCAAAGGGTACGTGTGCTTTTTTCCATGCTGAAGGAAGCGAATTTATTCGTTCATTGGACTTGTATGAGCAGAGTAAATGACGTAGATGAAGAATATTTACGATTTTTGAAAGACAACGGATGCTGGCATATTTCACTGGGAATTGAATCCGGCGACCAGGATATTTTAAAATTGATCAAGAAAAATCTTTCTTTAGATAAAGTGCGCCAGGTAGTGGATTGGTGTCACAAATTTTCTATCAAAACCAAGGGTTTTTTCATGCTTGGCCATCCATCAGAAACGGAAGGAACAGTAGAAAAAACAATCCGTTTCGCACTGTCGCTTAAACTGGACGATGCTGTGACAACTATCAATACGCCTATTCCAGGCTCTCCGCAATACGCGCAAGTATTTCAGTACGGCACCCTGGACGAGACAAACTGGGCGGAATACAACTACTGGCGTCCTGTTTTTATCCCTAATGGCTTAACCTCGGAGTATTTGACGCTAAAGCATAAAGAGTTTTACCGCCGCTTTTATTTGCGCCCGAGAGTTTTACTGCGCTATTTTCTTTCGTTTTTTGGCCGCGGTGGCTTACGCAGGCTGTTTGCTTTAATGAAAACTTCGCTGTTTTTGTTAAGAAAATAAGCATATCTCTAAACCTTGATGGGGGACATATATGAATCTTAGCAGTGAACTAACCATAAAAATAAAATATATCTTGGACAATTATTGTCTCCCTTTTCTGAGGGACTCGTATTTTTTTATGCTGTTGCCGATGTATATGTGTTTTTCAAAAAAATATAAGCAAGTAATGGAATTTAAAGCAAAAGCGCCGTACATGAGCGTAGAAGAATATGCAAATATCTACGCTGAGACAGCGCCTTTTCATCTATCGCGCCCGACTGACTTGAACCGTGAGTGCGTAGAAAGAATATTGAAAGACGTAACAGGCGGCAGCGTTTTGGATATTGGGTGCGGGCGATGCTTTTTACTCAAGAAAATAGGCGAAACTCATAAAATAGAGCTAACTGGCTTGGATTTGGTGTTATCGGAAACTAGCGATACAAACATAAACAATTTTAAAATAGTAAATGGCACAGCGGAAAGCATCCCACTAGGTGATAAGTCCATTGATACCGTAATTTGCACTCATGTCCTAGAACACGTGATAGATTTGAAGCTGGCGATTTCCGAAATCCGAAGAGTTGCAAAAAGAAGGGTAATAATAGTGGTTCCGTGCGAAAGGCCCTATAAGTACACTTTCAGCCTGCACCTGAGGTTTTTTCCGTACATACACTCTTTCCTGCTGGAGATGATGCCTTTTAACAAAGAAAAAGTGATATGCGAAAAAGTCGGAGGGGACATATACTATCTTGAAGATTTATCCTGATTTAGAATCAGAGAACACGATTTTATTGAGCGCAAAAAAATTGAATAACATCGTGGTTACAGCCGATGCTGCCGAGGCAGCCAGCACGTTATCGATTACGTTATTGAGTACGGTGCTTATTATGATTATGTTAATTACGTAGTTACACATGACAACGGAGATGTAGCCTAATATGCGTTTTTTATACCCGGCGTCGGAGGCGTTGAATGTAAAAAAATTATTCAACAGGAAATTGCAGCTCACCGCGATTATGAACGCAACTGTAACAGAGATCGGGATTCTCAAGCCAATAACTCTTTTAAATAACCACAGCGAGAACGTATATATATTAAATACCGCAACCCCAACGAGCAAAAACTTTATAAATTTCCTGACATTATCATTTTGAAGCAATGTACTTGGTTTAATCATCATATTTTGTACGGCGTTGTTTTGTATCAAATTGCAGTATACTGAGTTCGTTCCGTTGTCTTTCGTATGAGACAAAAGTGTCCAATATCAGCGCGCATATCAAAAAAATAGCTGAGGTTAAAACCAGGCCGGTGGCCAGTATTGCGGAGGCAGCAAGGGTCACGCGCTGATAACTGTAAAATTCATGCAGTACCGGTATGCCAAAAAATAGGCCCAGTATAAAGAAAACTATTGAAAACATACCAAAAAATAACAAGGGGCGGTAGTTTTTCAATATGGTAAAAATAGTCGCCAGTACCCTGGAACCGTCACGGAAGGTATGTAATTTAGAAAAACTACCCCTAGGGCGGTCCTGGAAGTCCACTGGAATTGTTATATAAGGGAGTTTTCTGTCTATGCACCTGATTGTCATTTCCGTTTCGACTTGAAAACCATCCGATAAGACAGGTATGTTTTTGGCAAACCGTTTGCTGAAAGCCCTGTAACCGCACATGGCGTCTTTTATGCTGGAGTTGAAGCACTTATTTATCAGCGCGCATACTAATTGGTTTCCAAAGCCGTGAAACCGCCTTGTGTTCTCTCGGGCATAAGCGCCACTTGTTAGGCGATCCCCCATTGCCATGTCAAAACCGCTGAGAATTGGCGGTATAAGATCATGAACACAGACGGCCGGGATGGCGCCGTCTCCGTCAACAGTTAAATACACGTCCGCGTCAATTTCTCTGAATATATGCCTTATCACCGCACCTTTTCCCTGTTTTAAAACAGGGAAAACAATTGCCCCTGCCTGCTCCGACAGCTTAGCGCTATTGTCAGTTGAGTTATTGTCGAGAACTATAACTCGAGCCTCTGGTAGTTCGCGCTTATAATCAGCCACTACGCCAGCGATTGTCAGCTCTTCGTTATAGCACGGAATGAGTACTGCAATATTGGGTTGAGGTCTACCAGTCATTTTATCGTCCTCTTTAATATTGTTCAAAAACAGGGGTTCGAAATTCCATTTTCTCGAACATTGTGCTGAATCTCCGTGCGGCGCCAGTCTCTGCGTCGGTAAAATCAAGCCTTAGAACCAAGAGGCTTAAGGGGCTTTTGTGAACTTCTTCCAGCAAATCCAGAGGCAGAATGGTAGTTTTCTCTATCAATTCCGGCTGATCCCAGACCCACTCCGCAACTTGGTGCTCGTCCGCGTAGACAATCACTCTTTGAGGGCTGACAATACCTTCTTCATCTCTGAGGCTGACAGTCAGGGCAAATTCTATGGCGCTCGTTGGTTTTTCCGGCACTTGCATGAAAAATTTTACTCTGTCAGAAAAGTTCCAGAAGCCCCTGGTTAGAGGATAAGGTAGCATAACCCAAGAGAACTCTGCATCCGGGTGATGCATAAAAATACCCTCTGACATCGTTACCCAAGGCTCTGAGTAATAGCTGGCAAAAACAACGGGCTGTTCTGGCAGGGGGGGGATATCCGCGGCGAAGGCAATGCTACTACCTAATTCCAATCTGTCTGGGATGTGGCGGCGCAGATTAGTTCCAAAAAGGGTACGGTTTGGAAAGGTAGTTTGTTCTGGATTGGCGATTCTCTGTGTTATACCGAATCGGTTTAATATGCCATCAACCCGTATGACTGACCTGTCCAAAAGCACATACTCTCCCCTGTGCGGGGCTAAAGTCTCGGTAATTGATCGAGTAATATACGCTGCGTCCCGGAGGGAAAAATACGCCACTCCTCCGGAGTTGATCAGTCCAAGGAGAATTGGCACAGCCAAAAGATAACCCCACCTTCGCGGTACCGAAAGGCATAAAAAAAATGGGAGCGCCCATAAAAAAGGTACGTACCTTAGAAGCCAGGAGTGCGGGTGTATCAGAAGCATTAGGCATAACGTAAAGATCAGCCAGGCATTCTCGTCTTTTCGTACAAAAATACAAAACAAAAAGCTAGTAAGTAGCAATAAGAAAAACAGCGGTCCCATACCACCTGAGGAAAATTCTGGAGCATTTCTGTACATTATCCACTCATACCGCGAAGCCCAAAGGGGGTTTTTCAGCTCGGCAGGAGCTGCGCCGGCCAAGAATATATATGATGGATAAGACGCTATGGAAGTAAGCAGGCGTGTAACACGGTTATGGGCATCAGGATAAACGGTGCTTGCTATCCTTTCGAGGCTGTGCAACGAGCTGTTGAGGTTATTGACGTTGGTTTCACCAGAGGCTCCCATCACAGGATAAAAAATATGCCGTCCCTCGTGAAGGTTGATTAGGTATGGGGAAAAACCAAGCACCGATACCAATAGCAAAAGCGGAATACCTATCCATAGCCCTAGTCTTACAGTCGACGCAAACGCGCCAAGCAAGGGTTTCTTTAAGGTACGATACTCTGCGAAGAGACGTTGAAGGCATATGCAGATGATAATAATGCCCCCGAAAGCGATGCCGGTGTGCTTGATGCAAAATAACATGGCAAGGGACAGGATGCCCATGACGTGTGTGTAACGCGAAATGTGCCTGCCAGAAAAATGGAGGACGGCATAATGGAGCGCTATGATAGAAAGAGAAGCCAGCGCACTATCAACAAGAAAACCTGTGAGTTGAATGAATGCTATGGGGTTCAGGCATGTCAGCACCCACAGGAGACGCTTCATGACGTGTTCTTCTCGCGTTTGATGGAGGACAAAAAAGAGCGCCGCAAAGAGTAATACCAAGTGGAAAGCTTTGCCGAGTTCTATATCCCCTAGTGCTGAGTAGACCGTGGCGGCAAAATACCACGTCAATTTTGGAAAGTATGTTGCCGCGTCACTCCAATTGTTACGCCAGCTGGTTGGTTCCATCAGGTACATATAACCATCATGTACTGGGTTGAAGCCGTAGGCTATGCGTGCTGTTGCGTGCTGGTGGTATGCCAGGCCATCGTGAGATACGTCAAAAAAACGCCAAGAGATGGTGTGCGCAAAAACTGTCAACATGAGGAAACACACGCAGGTGGCAGTAAAGCGTTTTGCACTCCCGGCTTTTTTCCGACCTGCCAACGCCAGACCGCCCAACGCTCCCAAGGAAACCCAGTAGGCTAGAGCTGGTGAGCCTACGCGCAGTAGTAAAAAGGCTGACAGAATAAAAGCAGGCAAAAAAACATATAACAGCAAAAAAAGAGAAAGCCAACCAAAAGGGAGAATACTATCCCTTTTGAATGTTTTTGGGGGCGTCATTTCGTTACCGTCAATCATTATCTTTGGTTCCTCCCAAGTTAAGTTTCGTAATAACGTATTATAACATCCAGCTTTTTTAAGAGCAGCAAAGACAGCGGGAGTTTTATTTTGTATAATAAACTTGTTTTATGTACATTTATCGGGGGTGCTTCTACTGTGATGAAAAAATTTACTGTCGTGTTGTTCGTGCTGTTCGTTATTGGTTTGTATAGTTCTTTGGCTTATTCTTTTTTTCATAGTATAGAAAATGATGCGGAAGCGCTGTTTTTCGATACGGCAGCAAGCGGAACTCCGGCTGAGATGCAGGAGCTTTTAAGGAGTGGAGCTGATGTAAACCGGCGGAATACCAATGGTAGCACGGCCCTTATTTTAGCCGCCGACAGGAATACTGATCCAGAGATGATCAGAGTTCTTGTGGCGGCCGGAGCGGACGCCAACGCACTGAGCGAAAGTGGACTCAGCCCCCTTATGGCAGCTGCTGACAGAAACACAAATCCTGCTGTCATAACAGAGCTAGTAAACGCTGGAGCAGAACTTGATAAAATTGGAAACGACAGTTTTTTCCCGCTTCTGGCGTCTATTCTTGTTAACCCCAGCCAGGCTGTGATCTTTGAATTTATCCGCTTGGGCGCAGATGTAAATTTGGCCGACCGGAACGGCGTAACTCCCTTGATGGCGGCTACTTTTAACAATAGAGGCATTGATGTAGTGGAGGCACTTTTGCAAGCTGGGGCAGATGTAAACGCTAGAAATGTGTCCGGAGCGTCAGCCATGTCGTTTGCTGTCGGAGGAGACGGAGGCGACAGCTTAAGGATAACAAAAATGCTTTTGGACGCCGGCGCGGACGTCAACGCAGCCAGTAACAGGGGGTTTACAATATTGCATTTTGCTTTGTTTGATGGCGTTGCTCCAAATGTCGTTTCTCTGTTAATTGAGCGCGGTGCTGACGTTAACTACGCGAACGACGCTGGGGTAACTCCCATGATGGCGGCGGCGATGCTCCGAGTCGATGCTGAAATTGTAAATATTTTGCGAGCCGCAGGCGCTGACCTCAGCGCGAGGGACAACGTGGGTCGTACTGCCCTTGATATAGCAAATGACACAGAAGGTGCAGAGCCTTCCTTATTTAGATAGTAGGCAGCAAAACATTTGACGTCGCCTCGTCCACAGGACGAGGCGACGTTTTTTTAAAAGACTGGTACGCGAAACTCCATTTTATCGAACATAATACTGAATCTTTGAGAAGGGCCTAGAGCCTCATCGGTTATCTCAAACCTCAGAACCAGTAGGTTCAAGGGGCTAGCGTGAACTTCCTCCAGCACTTCAAGTGGCAGAGTAACCGTTTTTTCCTCCTGCTCAGAGCTGGCCCACAACCATTCGTCAATCAGGAACTCGTCTGCGTGTACCAGCATCCGCTGTGGCCTGATAGAGCCTTCTATCTCTCTAAGTCTGGCGGTCAGGGCGAATTCTATGCTGGATGTTGGCTTTTCTGTTACGCGTATGAAGAATTTTACCCTGTCGAGGTAATTCCAGAAGCCTCTTGGGGCGTTTTGTATAAATTGGTTCCAGCGGCGTTGTTCTACAACTTGATCTAAGCCAACGAGGTCGGGATGAAGAATCGTATCTAGCAAGGTGCTTTCTTCTCCAGAGTCTACGATGCCGCTTGACATCCTGATCCAGGGTTGCGCGCTTTCTTCCGAAAAAATGACCGGCAACATAGGCAATGGGGGGATATCAGCTTCGAATGCGATTTGACTGCCGAACATAAGTCTGCCAGGGATGCGGCGCGCCCAGTGGCCGTGAAAAAAATAGATATTAGGAAAGACGGTTTCCTCCGGGTTGGCAAACCTCTGCGTTATACCGAACCGGTTGAATATGCCGTCACTTCGGAAGATTGACCTGTCCAAAAGAACGTACTCTCCTCTGTGAGGGGCTAAAGCTTCGGTAAATATTTGTCTGCTACGCTCCGCGCTCTGCAGGGAGATGTATGCAACGCCGCCTGTGTTAATCGCGCCCAGAAGGATAGGTACGGCTAAAATATAATGATCCCACCGGCGCGGTGTCGGCAGGCATAAAAAGAATGGAAGCGCCCATAAAAAAGGTACATACCTGAAAAGCCAGGCGTGGGGGTGTATCAAAAGCATGAGGCACAGAGTTAAGACCAGCCAGCCATTGCCCTGACCTTCTCCGTTGCGCAAGAAGATGCAAAATGGCAAGCTTAGCAACACCAATAGGAAAAACAGCGGCCCCATACCGCCTGCAAGAATTTCAGAGCCGGGGGTATGCATCAGCCATTCGTGTCGAGGTATAGATAGAGGGTTTTTAATTACCGCGTGAGATTGAGCTGTCATAAATGAAGCGGTCGGATAGGATGCAATGGAAGTAAGAAGGCGCGTTACACGGTTATGAGCATCGGGATAAACACGCTGCGCCAGATTTTCCAGAGCATCAGGAAAGTAGGTGCTGTAGGAAGCCTCTGATACACCCATCAAAGGATAAAAAATATGCCTGCCCGATAGAAGGTTGGTTAAATACGGGGAGAACCCCAGCACAGCCACCAGCAGTAAAAGAGGTAAGCCTATACGTAGCCCAAGCTTTACCGCAGCCATGAACGCCCCAATTAAGGATTTTTTAAAAATCCGGTATTCCGCGAATAGGCGATGAAGGCAGATACATATTATGACTATGCCTCCGAAAGCTACTCCTGGGTGCTTTATACAAAATAGCATTGCCAAGGAAACAACGCCCATGACATGCGCGTTGCGCGGAATCTGCTTGCCGGAAAAATGAAGCCAGGCGTAAAAAAGAGCAATAATGGAAAGCGACGCAATAGCGCCATCAATGACAAAACCAGTAGCTTGAATGAACACGATGGGGTTTAGGCATGCAAGCACCCAAAGGAGGCGCTTTATGAAACGTTCTCCCCGCGTATGATGAATAACGAAAAAGAGTGCCGCAAAAAGCAAAATTAAGTGGTAGGCTGTGCCGGTCTGTATGTCGCCCAGAGCTGAGTAGATGGTGGCAGCGAAATACCACGTCAATTTTGGGAAGTGTGTGGCGGCGTCGCTCCAGTTATCGCGCCAGATGCCATGAGGTTCTATTAGGTACATGTAGCCATCGTGTACGGGATTAAAGCCGTTAGCAATACGCGCTGTAGCGTGCTGGTGATATGCTAGCCCATCGTGAAATACATCAAAAAAATGCCATGAAACGGCGTGCGCAAAAACTACCAGCAATAGGAAGCACAGGCATCCGGCAATCAGACGTTTTGTGCCTCCGGCTGCCAATGCCAGGCCCGATAACGCGGCCAGAGAAGCCCAGTAGGCTAAGGCTGGTGAGCCGACACGTAGCAACAAAAAGACCGACAAGATAAAAGCTGGCAAGAAAACATACAATAACAAAAAAAGAGAAAGCCACCCGAAAGGGAGAATGGCACCATCTTCGCAGGTTTTTTGAGGTGTTACTCCGTTGCTGTCCGTCATCATTTTTGCTCCTTCGTAAGTGAAATTCTCAAATATATTACTATAGTATTCCCGCTTTTGGGGGGAGTTGATACCACATAATGATATACTTTCGTCAAAAAAGGGGAGTCGTATCCGATGAACAGCAACGCAGAAATTATTTTAACCAATGCCCGTGTATACACGGTAGATAAAGCTTTTTCAACAGCAAGCGCAGTGGCGGTCAGTAATGGAAAAATCCTGCTGGCGGGCTCGGACGAAGAGGTGAAAAAGTACCGCGGAAGCGAGACGAAAGTGATAGACCTCAAAGGTCTTACCGTTTTGCCTGGAATAATAGAGTCGCATATGCACATGCAGGCGTATGGCGTAAAACTTTTGAATATCGATTGTTTCGGGAAAACCAAGGCAGAGATACTTAACGAAGTGAAGGCCGCATACAAAAACACACGGCGCGGAGAATGGGTAATCGGCGCGGGATGGAATGAAACCGGATGGGATGATAAACAGCTTCCTATAAAGCAGGAGCTGGACGAAATAGCCCCTGACGTTCCTATATACATAGCAAGGGTGTGCGGGCATCTCGCGTGGGTCAACTCTGCGGCACTGGCAGCGGCGAACATCGATAGCAGCACGGTCGACCCGGCTGGAGGAGAGATTCACAGGTTCGCGTCAGGGGACGCGACCGGAATTCTTGTGGACACCGCCGCTTCGCTGGTGCAGGATCTCATTCCGTCAATGGAGGAAACCAGGCTGGAAAAGGCGTATATGCTGGCTCAGAGCGATTTCCTGAAATATGGAATCACATCCATTCACGACCTCGCGCCGAACAGCCTGTACGATTACGGAACTGTGGAGTTCATTTCGGGAATGTATCGTAAGGGCGCTATGAAAATCTCCATAAATTCGTATATTTCCGCAGATACTGCCGAGAGAGCGTATGCCGCCGGGCCTTTCGCGGGGGCGTTCGGGGGGAAATATTCCATGAAAGGTGTTAAGGTGTTCACCGATGGCTCGCTTGGCGCGAGAAGCGCGTGGATGCTTGAAGAGTACAGCGACAGGCCGGGGCATTTCGGAAATTGCCGATACACAGACGGCGAACTGTACGAGTTGATGGCGGCGGCTCGGCGAGCTGGGTTCCAGATAGCAACTCATGCGATAGGTGATGCGGCAAACCGTCAGGTAATCAGCGCATATGAAAAAATATTACAGGAACTCCCCGAACAAGCCGACCACCGGAGCCGCATTGAGCACGTTCAGATAATCAAGCGGAATGACGTCAGGCGTTTGCTGGATCTCGGTATTATTCCGTCAATGCAGTTTGTGCATTGCACATCGGACAAGGAAATGACGGAAGAAAGAATAGGGGCAGGGAGGCTCGACGATGTGTGTCCGTGGAGGTCTTTCATCGACGGCGGAGCGGTTATACCGGGAGGTTCTGATGCGCCGGTGGAGCTTGTGAACCCCTTCCACGGAATATATGCGGCTGTCACCAGAAAAGATCGTTCAGGCCGCCCAGAAGGAGGCTGGAGACCGGAACAGAAGCTCATGCGAGTTGAGGCTATAAAAGCGTTCACCATATGGGGGGCCTATGCCGCTTTCGAGGAAGGTATAAAAGGCTCCATAGAAGCAGGTAAAATTGCCGATTTTGCAATTATCGATAGAGACATAATGAATTGTCCTGAAGATGAGATCAAAGACATTTCTGTCATAGGCACCATTTTGGGTGGCGAAACGGCCTATGACGCGGAGGGGAATTTATCCTGAATGTACGGACAACAAGCAGCTTTTTCGAAAAATTAAGAAAATCTTAAGCAAGCCTTAAGGTTTTCTTCAGATTTGAATGCTACACTCCCCGAACGGCAATTTTTGAATTTTTGAAAAGGGGATGCAAAGAATGCAAATCGGCGATTTTGATGATGGTAAAAAACCGCAGGATAAAAATGAAAACCGGAGTATTTTGGAATGGTTGATCACAGCTCTTGTCGCAATTATCCTTCTTGGGATATTCGGCGGCGCGATGATGTTGTCGTCCGGTAAGCCTGTCATTTATCTCTACCCAAAACAGAAAAAAGATGTTTCTGTCAAACTGGATTATAACGGCAAGCTGGATTACACTTGGCCGGTTTACAGAGATGGCTGGAAAATCACAGCGCACCCTGACGGCACGCTTCTCAACCACGCCGATGGAAAAGAATATTCTTACCTTTTTTGGGAGGGTAAAACAACCGCCATCAAGTGCGATTTCAGCAAGGGATTTGTGGTAAAAGGGCCTGATACGGCGGTGTTTTTACAGGAAACGCTTGCCTTTATCGGGCTGACGCCCAGGGAATACAACGAATTCATCGTCTACTGGGCGCCGATGATGCAAGACAACGCTTGGAATCTTATTTCCTTTCAGGAAGAAACATACACCGACAACGCCGTGCTGACGATTGAGCCAAAACCGGACAGCGTGTTGAGAGTCTATATGGCGGCCAAACCCCTGACTCGCCCGATTGATGTTCTGCCGCAGGTGTTCACGCCGTTCAAGCGCGATGGGTTTACCGTCGTCGAATGGGGCGGTAGCATAATTAAGTGATAAGCGCGGCATAAACGCTTTCCGTGTTTATGCCGCCAGTTGCTAAAACTCCTTTAAAAACTCTCTTACTTTTTCTTCCTTTGTGGCCCAGGAGGTGACGAGGCGGACGGCGGAGTTTTTTTCGTCAACCTTTCGCCAGATGTAGAAAAGCCAGTTTTTTTGCAGTTTATCAATCAATTCATCGGGTAGTATCGGGAAAATTTGATTGGACGGCGAATCGGTAAAAAAGCCGTAACCGCCTTTTTTGAGCGCCTCGACGATAAGCTGCGCCATAGCGTTGGCGTGTTTCGACAGGTCGAAAAACAGGTTGTCCTTAAACAGCTCCTCGAACTGTATGCCGAGCGTTCTGCCCTTGGCCAGAAGTCCGCCCTTCTGTTTGATGTTGTAACGGAAATCCTCTTTCAGCGAATCGTTGGAAATAATCAGGGCCTCGCCGAGAAGTGCGCCGTTTTTCGTGCCGCCTATGTAGAAAGCGTCCATTAGGCGGTGCATGTCCGCGAGGGTCAGGTCGTTGCCATGCGCGGTCAGGGCTGAGCCTAGGCGTGCGCCGTCGACGTAGAGTAATAGTTTATTTTTTCGGCAGAAAAGGCTCAAGTCTTCCAGTTCACGTTTTTTATAGATCGTGCCAATTTCCGTGGAGTTGGAAATTTTGACAAGGCGCGGCTTAACCATATGCTCGTTGTTAGGGTGAAGGTCTAATATTTTTTGAACGCCGTCTGGGTAAAGCTTCCCGTCCGTTGATGGCACTATTAGTATTTTGTGGCCCGTTGCCTCTATGGCCCCCGTTTCGTGGACAAGTATATGCGCCGTTTCAGGCGCGACCACAGCCTCATGCGGGCGCAAAAACGCGGAAATGGCCGTTAAGTTAGTCTGCGTTCCTCCGCAGAGAAAATGAATGTCGGCTTTTTCCGCGCCTTCCCCAAGGTGGCGGCGGATATTCTCAGCGGCGGCTTTGGAATGTGAATCCAGCCCGTAACCATCGGCCTGCTGCATGCTCGTTTCAACTAATGCCTGAAGGATTTTTGGGTGTGCTGCTTCCATATAGTCGTTTTTAAAGCTGTACATGATTTTCACTCCCTGGTGGTTTTAGCTTTTCTCGTTTTTTTGCCTGCCGTCAGCGGCAGCCGCATGACGAGCATGAGGCGCAGTTTCCGGCGCAATTTTTAGCGCCTTTCAGAGACGGGCCTTCCATAAGCATCAAAGTTTTACCCCTACATTCGGGGCAACGTAAAGAGAGCTTGCACACGTCCTGCTCGAACGTATGCGAACACTCGGCGCATTTAAATTTCCTGACTGCTTTTGCTTCTTTTACATCTTTTATTTCTGCCATGTTATACGTCTCCTATCGTGGCCACCATGACGGCTTTTATGGTGTGCATCCGGTTCTCGGCCTCGTCAAATACCTTGGAGGCCGGAGATTCAAACACGTCCTCCGTGACTTCGTTGCCCTTCGCGGCAGGCAGGCAGTGCAGGAAGATCGTTGACGGGTTGCCTGTGGCTTTCATGAGGGCCTCGTTCACTTGATATGGCGTCAGCAGTTTGACTCGCGCTTCTTTCTGATTTTCCTCGCCCATGGACACCCAAACGTCGGTGTAAATCGCGTCCGCGCCCTTTACAGCGATTTTAGGGTCATCGAATATTTTGATTGCGGCACCGCTTTTTTCGGCAATGGCTTTACATTTGTCAACGAGGACTGTATCCGGGAAAAGTTCCCTGGGGGAGGCTATTGCGAAATTCACGCCCATTTTCGCGCAGCCAATCATAAGAGCGCTGGCCACGTTGTTTCGGCCATCGCCAACGTAAGTCATTGATAGCCCTTTTAAGCGTTTGCCAAAATTTTCCTGCAAGGTCATCAAGTCGGCGAGAACCTGCGTGGGGTGATCAGCGTCCGTCAGTCCGTTCCAGACCGGAACTCCGGCCCATTTTGCCAATTCTTCAACCATGCTTTGTCTGAATCCGCGAAATTCTATTCCATCGAACATCCTTCCCAGCACCCGCGCTGTGTCTTTGACGTCTTCCTTGGCTCCCAGGTGAATGTCGTTTTTCCCTAGAAATTCCGGATGTGCGCCTTCGTCAACGCAGGCCACCGTAAACGCGCAACGCGTGCGCGTTGATGCCTTTTCAAATAAAAGGGCTACGTTCTTGCCGGCCAACGCCGTACCTTTGATTCCTGAGCGTTTTTTCGCCTTGAGGTCAGCCGACAAATCCAGCAAGTATGATATTTCATCAGGCGTAAAATCCAAAAGTGTCAGGAAATTTCTTCCCTTCAGATTAACTGGCATGAATAACGCCCCCTTTCTGTTTGTATCATGTATCATGCAGCTTGCATTATGCCGCCCGGCGCTAGCACGGCTGGTTTTTCCTGGTATTTTTTTGGGCGTACATGCAATCGTCGGCGAGATTAATTGCATCCATAAAAGTAGGAGCCTCATCGGGGAAAGCTGCTACCCCAAAGTCAACAACAACGTCGATGACGACCGCGCCGTCTGCGCTCGTTACCTTCAGCAGGCCCAATTCCGTTTTTATGCGCCCAAGCACGATATTTACGTCCGATTTGGAAGTGTTGGGCAGCAACATGATAAACTCGTCGCCGCCGTAGCGCCCCACGCAATCGCTGAAACGCAGGCATTTTCTGATGGATTTGGCAACCTTCACCAGGACTTCATCCCCTTTGGAGTGTCCGTGGTTGTCATTTATCTGCTTGAAATTACCCATGTCGCCTATCACAATGCACGCGTTGCCGCCGTAACGCGCGATGCGCTCGGCCTCTTCCTGAAAGCGGTTCAGCATGTAACGGCGGTTCCACAAGCCGGTGAGATGGTCAACGGAGGCTTCTTCTTCTTTTTTCACGATCAGGTCGTAAAGCACCCAGAAACTTGACACGTAATCTATGAGTAGCTGGTACATTTCAAGCTCTTTTGGGATTATGCCGGATGGTTTGTAAAGATCAACCGCACCGACAATTCGCGATTTGAATACGATGGGCGACACTCGCCGCAGCGTCATTCCAGTTTCGGAGTGTTCCGTGAGAGGCGTCATGGAATAAGCGCATTTTAGCACCAGTCCATTGCTCGGAACAGGGATGCTTTCCTCTTCGTACCATGCCAGACGTTTCATTTTTGCGGCATCGGCGGAATTGTCCTCGAAAATATAAACCGCGCATGCGGAATCCGGAATGACACTTTTAAGGTATCCAAGCATGCCTTCCATAAGATGGTCGCGGTTATGCGTGTGCAGGAGAGAACGGATGAGTATATGAAGTTTTTGAAGCTGCTGAGTGAAGACGTTCAGCTCGGAACGGCTGGACTGTTCTTCAAGATAAATACCTATGTTGGCGCTCAGGATATTCATAAGAGTGGCGTCGTTATTGCTGAACGAGCCGCCTTCAATGGCGAGAACGCCCCATGTTTTTTCGTAAATCAGGGGAACGGCCAGAGTGGTTCGAACTTCCTTGGGCTGCGTGTTTTTATAATGCACAGCGGAGCGGTTTAAGTACGCCTGGCCTAGCAAGCCGGTTCCGCTAAGTACGTCGTCCACCAGAGCCAGCTTTTTCCTGTTTATCTCGCAGGTTTTGCACGTACTGTCAAAAAACCACGGCCTGCCGAGAAAAGAAGGAACAATCAGCTTCAGCGAATAAAACGGTATAACAGCAGGCAGGCTTTCTTTCAAATCGTTAAAAAGCCCGTCTATCCCGTCGAATTGGTGTAATCTGCGCAGGAAAGCAAAAAGCCATTCGAGCTTGCCGTTGTTTCCCATGCAATCGTGATCTTGTACGATGTTTTTATCAGTCATTTTAGCCTTCTTACCCCAGTAAATAGTTTGGAATGCGCACGCTATTTATACCGCGTGGCTTAAAATAACACGTACCTGATGACAAGCACAATCACCACAAACGCAACGGCCAGTACCCCGAATAAAATGACGTTGTCCATATTGACAGATATGGACGTTCTTTTTTGTCCTTTGATGTTCAAAACGCGCAGGCGAATGTCTTTGGTGGAGGAGATAAGCCCCTGAAGCTCGTCGTTTATTTTTAAAAATACGTATGTTTTGTCTGCGCTGGCCTTTTCAACGCGATCAATAGGAAATACCGCATCCTGGTTGGTTGACGTAAGAAATTTGTGGATCATATCACCAGCCCCTACGCCTCCTTGAATTCTGACCTCGACCATGTCGCCAGGTTCGAGCTCGGAGACAGGTTTGCCGTGTACTGGATCGATTACCGGCGCACAGTTTATCAGCGTGATTGATTTTTCCGTGGACTGCGTTTTGGGAGTATCCGATTCAGCTGGTGCGCTGTCCTTCACAAGAATTCCTGCGTTTGCCAAATCCTGCACGGATAGAAGTTCAAACGATGTTTTAAATTCCAGAAAACAATGAGTCGCCCTCTCGAAGCGGTTGCGAATCTCATCGGAAGCGCTTTTAAGAAGCTCCGGCTGGTTCGCGCTTTGGCACAGCGCCGCGCGGGTTTCTGAGGAAAGAGCATCAAGCAACAACGCGGACAGTTTGTCTCCGAGAGATTTTTCGTAGGCTCCCATCTGAGGAATCAGTTTGTTGAGGGTTTTCCAGTGAGAGGTTACGTCCACAGGGGAGCCGGCGAGCGATCTGGTGACCCAGAAAACGTTATCCAAGACGTCACCGTCCGTGCCGTCGAACATGAGGCAAAACGCTCCCCATATGTCGCCCCGTTTGGGAGTGAAAAAATAGCACTTAAAAGCGCCGTACACCTTCGCGTCATCGGAAGGCAACACGGAAGCCTCCCCTCTGGCGTTGAGGTTTAGGTCGAGGTTTTGCTCGCTGAAATTTTGATTGTCGCGTTCTTCAATTCCATTGTTGGGCATTACATTACACCTCATAAGGACTCTATTATATAATTATAGCAGGCTTTCTTCAGTGCGAGAGCGAGAGCCGATAACGCAAACAGGAAGGCGTCGGGGGATTAAAATATGGAAAACATAAAAAGCTTGTGTTCTGGTTGCAGAATAGGTAATTTTAACATCGGCGGAGGGGAGCTTGCCATAATGGCTGGCCCCTGTTCATTGGAGAGCCTAGAACTTGGCTTGTCAATCGCTGAAACAATGAAGGCCCTTTGCGCGGAGCGCGGGCTTTTTTATGTTTTTAAGGCGTCGTTCGACAAGGCCAACCGCACTTCGATCTCTTCGTGGCGCGGCCCGGGCATTGAAAAAGGCCTTGAATGGCTGGTAAAAATCAAAGAGAAAATGAAAATTCCTGTTATGACGGATATCCACGAGCATTGGCAGGCCGATGAGGTCGGAAAAGTGGCAGATATAATCCAGATTCCGGCGTTCCTGTGCCGCCAGACGGATCTTCTGGCCGCTGCCGCTATGACGGGCAGAGTTCTTAATATAAAAAAAGCGCAGTTTTTATCTGCGGAAGATATGACCAACGTTGTTGAGAAATGCCGAGAGGCTGGCAACAGCCGTGTGCTTTTGTGCGAACGCGGAACAATGATGGGCTATAACCAACTGGTGGTAGATATGCGGTCGCTCGTGACGATGCGCGGTCTCGGCTGTCCTGTTGTGTTCGACGCCACGCACAGCGTGCAGAAGCCCGGCGCTCTTGGCGGTGCGAGCGGAGGAGACAGAACCATGGCACTGCCTCTGGCGCGAGCTGCGGCTGCCGTTGGCATAGACGCTCTTTTCGTTGAAACTCACCCGGCTCCTGATTCAGCCAAAAGCGACGGCCCAAACATGATCCAGCTGTCCGATATGGGCGGTTTTCTGGATCAGGTGCTGGCGATTCATAAAGTGAGATGGAAATGACCGGCTTGCCTTGGGAGCGGGAAGGCGTGGCCTGCAGCGATTCGTTTCTGCTGGAGGTCGGGCGGGCTGTGATGCTGGACGAAGCGGCGGAATTAGTTCGCGCCGCCGATCGAATGAGCGAAGAATGGGCTAGGGCGGCCCGCGCCATTTACGAGTGTGCCGGGCGAGTTGTTGTTGTCGGCTTGGGTAAATCCGGGCATGTTGGAAGAAAAATTTCTGCGACATTGTCCTCTTTGGGCACGCCGTCATTTTTTCTTCACGCCGCCGAAGGGGCGCACGGAGACCTCGGCATGGTGCGCCGCGAGGACGTTGGTGTTTTCATCAGCAACAGCGGCAACACTGACGAAATTCTGGCCATTGTACCGCATTTCAAGCGTTTGGGAGCCACGGTTATAGCAATAACTGGGGGCATGGACTCAACGCTGGCGCGGCATGCTGACATAGTGATAAGCTCGCTGGTGGAATCCGAGGCCGATCCTCTGCGCCTTGCCCCTACCAGCAGTACAACGCTACAGCTGGCCATTGGCGACGCTCTTGCCGGTATGGTATCGAAGCTGCGCGGTCTGCGTAAGGAGGACTTTGCCGTGTTTCACCCCGGCGGAACGCTCGGCCGCCGCCTTCTTACGAGGGTAAGCGATGTCATGGGAACGCAGGAGCAATTGCCGAAGGTAAGAGTGGACGTGCTGGTCAAAGACGCGCTGTTCGAAATCACCGACAAAAAGTACGGTGCGGCCTGCGTTGTTGACTCAGGCGGAGAACTAGTGGGGATATTCACCGATGGAGACCTCCGTCGCCTGCTGGAACGCGGCGGAGTGGAGGCTTTGAACCACAGAATAGAGGATTTCATGACTCGCGCACCGGCCACGATAAGCGCGGAACGCCTGGCCGCCGAAGCCGTAAAAGAGATGGAAGATCGCGAAATAAGTGTCCTGATAGTCGTAAGCCAAAATCAAAATATACCAGTCGGTATGATTCACCTACACGAATTACTGAAAAGAGGCATAGCGTAAAAGTGATTACACTAACTCCAAAATATTTTCCCACAGTGGGGTCAGCGGTATCTTAAGCTCTGGAAACATGCCGAACTCCAGAACGTCATCGGCTCCGTAGATTTTTTTCCATGAAAATTGCCCCTCAGAGCCTCTTCTATAGGCGTGCATAACATGGTTGTAAGGGTCGGCTACTATGTACTCTTTTACGCCGGCTCGTTCGTACAGCCATAATTTATCACTGAAGTCGCGTCGCGCCGTAGCGGGAGATAGAATTTCGATGACTACGTCAGGTGCGCCTTTTATGCCATTGCGCTGTAATTTCGATTTATCGCAGAGAATCATAATATCCGGCTGAACAACGGTGTCGATTTCGTTCTCCGGTTCATTGCCATACGGTAGCATTACATCGAAAGGAGCGTCAAAAACCTGACATTCTTTACCCTCAAAATAGCTGCCCAATTTAATAACTAATCTCATTGATAATGATTGATGCACCGTTGCTGGTCCGGGGTTCATGCAAAAAGGTTCTCCGTCTATTAATTCCCACCGGAGATCATCATCCCACATTCTGTAGTTGCCGTAAGTGTAGCGCTCTTTTAAGGCTATTTCCTCTGCCATTTTTGTCGCCTCCATTCTGCCTTCCTGCGAAAAATTGGCCCAAGTATCCATAATGCGGGCCAATGTAATATTTGGATGTATGTAATATTGGGTGCGATAAAAACATGCTCCAAAAAAATGGACTTTGAAAATTATATCCCATAATCTGTTAAACTTGGATTTGCTTGTTCACCGCAGAACGAATAGGAGAATATGCTTTTGTCGCAGTTTGTAAGTTTAGTAGTTCCCGCATATAACGCGGGCAAAAGAATAGAGCCAACGCTTTTGTCGATAGCGGCTCAGGATTACAAAAACATGGAGATCATCGTCGTTGATGACGGCTCCTCTGATGATACGTGTGATGTGGCAGAGAGCGTGTTGACACGCTCTGGCCGCGAGTTTAGTGTCGTGAAACACGAAACAAACATGGGTGTTTCCGTGGCCAGAAACACCGGCCTGGATTCCGCGTCAGGCGATTACGTTATATTTTTCGACGCAGACGACCTTGCCGACCATAATTTCGTTTCTGTTCTTGTCAATACTGTAACTAAAAACGATAGCGACATGGCGTTTTGCGGTTACAGAAACAGGTTTGAAAAGACAGGTGAGGAACGCATCGTGCCCGTCAGTCTCGATTCGTCACGTTCGTATTCAACCGAAGATTTGACTGCCATGTACATATTTAAAAAAATAAAGCCGGCAATCTGGTCAACTATATTTAAATTAAGTTTCCTCAGAGAGATGGGCTTGAAATTTACCGTGAGTTGCAGGTATGGTGAGGATACGGAATTTTTGACAAAGGCTTTTTCGCGGTGCGGTTCAATAAATTTTTCTGCCGAATGCCATTATATATATGTACATCACGAAAACATGACGTCCAAAACCACTCTGCAAGCGCCGGATAAACACCTGCGCCGCTATACCGACAACGCCGAGGCGACATATCGTGCGGCACTGTACCTAGCAGAACACGCTGGTTCGCCAAAAGTGCGTGGTATCGCTATGAATTTCATGCTGGCGGAGGGATTTATCAAAACCCTTAACGTTGCGTCAATGCGCCGCGATGAAGCTCAATTCCGCCGTATGCTTGACGAGCCGGAGACGAGGCGGGCGCTCCTTGCAAGCCGTTGGTATTTCTTCCAGAAGCCTGGGTTATTTATGAAGGCTGCGCTTCTGCTGTTTGCCCCCGGAGTGTATTTTCGGATGCGCTCAAAGCCATGAAAATAATGCACGTCTTGCCCAGACTGGAGGAAGGCGGCGTTGAACGCGTGGTTCTGGGCCTCGCGAACTGTCAGGCTCGCCTGGGGCACGAAGTTTATGTCGTATCCAGCGGAGGAAAACTGGAATCTCTCCTGTCGCAAAACATCAGAAATATTAAAATGCCAGTTTACAGAAAAAATCCCTTTGCCGCCATACCATGCGTATTTCGTTTGGCTCGTATCGTCAGGCGCGAAAATATTTCGGTGATACATGCTCACTCGCGGGTTCCAGCGTGGATTTGCCGTATTATAAAACTGCTTGTGCCGCGTGTGAAGTACGTCTTCACCGCCCATGCCGTTTATCCTAGGCTTTACTACGGTACGTGGCCTATAATGAAGGCCGATGGGATAACCTGCGTTTCCGGCACAGTTCTGGAATCCGTTGCGGGCTGGCTTCCCGCCAGAATGCCGGCGCGGATTATTTACAACCCTCTCAGTTCAAAAATACTGCCGTGGGTCGGCAGCGGCGAAACGCCCTTAAAACACCTGCTCTACCTTGGAAGGGTAAGCGAAAAAAAAGGTCCCGTATTTCTTATTGAGGTTATGTCGCTGGTAAAAAATCAAAACTGGAAGCTGGACGTGATTGGCGATGGCCCAGCCATGAATCTTCTGCGCGAAAAAATTGAAGAACATGGCCTCGAAAAGCGCGTTGTTCTTCATGGTTCCAGCGGCGAGGCTCCTGCTGCGATATCCCGCTGCGATCTGTTTTTATGCCCGTCGCGTGAGGAGGGTTTTTATCTGACGCTGATGGAGGCTCTTCTGTCCGGTGCGCCAGTGCTGGCGTCCGACATTCCGGCGGCGAGAGAATTGACGTTATCGGAGGCTGAGCCTGCAATTGGCCTGCTTCCTCCGGCTGACGCAACGGCGTGGGCCAAAGAGATCGATCGTTTTCTGGACGGCGATTTCACATCAGGCTTGAAGCTGGTCGTGAAGCTTCCCGCAGAAGATGAAATGGCGCTGGCTATGATTGGTTTTTATAGTGAAATTGCTGAACGGTAAAGCGTTACAAAAAGGGGTGTTCCTGTGGCTGCGATAATTGTCAATGAAGGGTTGAATCGTTACTCGGAAGATGGAGAGGGTTCCATGCGGGGCGGTAATATATTGTTTCGCGTGGATTCGGAACCGGACTGGTTTTTCATGAGCGGATACCCCAGCGTTGATTTTACAACAAAAGTGCCGTGGGAGCGCAGGATATTATTTTTGATGGAACCTCCCATGATAGAGCAATACGGGCTTGACTACGTGAAACAATTCGGCGTTCTTGTGTCTCCATACATCATTGATGGGTATCCTGGGCGAACGATACTCGATAATACCTGCCTCGGATGGCATGTAGGCGTCTCACTCGACAAATTTAAAAAATTGCCGGACGTGGAGAATTATCCCATTCCAGACAAGACGAAAATAATCTCGGTCGTTGCGTCCGTTTCAAAGAAAAAGCGATTCGGTCACAGGAAGCGCGTGGCATTCCTCTCCGCGTTGCTTTCCCGCTACGGCGGGGAGATAGATTATTATGGGCATGGATTTAACCCAGTGCAGGACAAACTCGAAGCGATAGCTCCGTATAAATACCACATATCCATAGAAAATTGCAACCTGACTAATTACTGGACGGAAAAGCTGGCGGATGCGTGGGTTGGTTGGAGTCTCCCGATATACTGCGGGGATCCGTCAATTTTAAGAAAAGTTCCAGATCCGCTTGGAATAGAGGTTATAGACATCAGCGACCCAGCGTCCGCGATAAGGCATATAGATTACATTTTGAGCAATGATATTTATTCCTCACGTATTGCAGCCATAGCCGCCTGCAGGAAATGGGTTATTCAAAAAGCCAATGTTTACGCCAGGGTATGTGAAATCATAGAGTCTTCTGAAGAAGCAGTTCTGAAGAAGCCGCGCCTTGAGCAAGGTGACGTTATCCGCAGGCTTAAACACAAACATCGCACAGTTGGAGGCGTTTTGGGCGGGGCTGTATCTTGGTGCGTTGGAGCTTCGCTTGCCTGGAAAATAAAACGAATGCACGGAAAAATAGCACGGCAGAAGGAGAGCGCGTCCCATGAAATATAACGTCATTTGCATAAAATGGGGAGATTATTACGATGCGCGCGACGTTAATCATTTGTGCCGCGCGGTCAGGCGCAGCACTAAATACGATATTGATTTTTATTGCTTCACCGATACCTCCGATGGTCTTGATGGCGACATAATCGCAAAGCCGATGACCGAGCTTGACTGCCCGCCGCCAGAAAACACCAAACATGCCTATCGCAAAGAAGCTGGCCTGTGCGACGATAATTTAGGCGGCCTGAAAGGCCAGCGGGTGTTTTACTTTGACCTGGATTCGCTGATTGTCGGTAATCTGGACGAATTCTTCGAGTACCCGCAAGGCGATAAATTTTATATTATCAACTGCTGGTATCATCGCAAAGGGCGTAAAAAGGACATGGTGGGGCAGGCAAGCTGCTATTCTTTTGTAGTGGGTACTCTTGGATATATTAAAAAATATTTTGAGGCCCACCCAAAAGAGGTTATCGCAAAATACTACACTGCCAGCCAGGAGTATTTGTCCGACAAAGTCATGGAAAAATGGGGGCCGTTAAATTTTTGGCCCGATAACTGGTTCAGGAGTTTTTACTGTCATTGTATGCCGAATGCGTTTTTGCGCTGGTTCGTGACTCCTAAAATTCCCGATGTAAAAGGATTGAAGATGATCGCGTTTCACGGCCACTGCGGAATCGAAGAGGCCATTGAAGGCGTATTCACCCACAACAAAAATTATTTCAAAGGCATCCGGCGGTTCACCAAAGGCTGGTACAAGCACGTCAAGCCATGCCCGTGGATATTGGAGTATTGGAGGTAGCCGCTTTTATGTTTGGCGACTGAAGTCGTCATCAAGCCTTACGATATCGTATTCGCCGAGGTAACTCCCCCCTTATATCTCGACTATCTCCAGGTCACTTGCTCCTGACTCATTAGGACATTTTCTCTGTCCCGCTACACTATGACATTATCATTGTCCGGCGACACAGGCCTTCGGCGGTTGTTGACGTTTTAAACAAAGTAAGTTAATATCTTTTCTGTTGTTTTAGTTGCGGTTTTAGCCGCGCTGGAGAATCAAAGTCTAGCAGTTCAGCGTGCGGATAAATGGTAATAGAAGCAATAAAAATGCCCGGGTGGTGGAATTGGTAGACACGCTAGATTCAGGTTCTAGTAGTCGAAAGGCTGTGGAGGTTCGAGTCCTCTCTCGGGCACCAAGTGAATTAAGAACGGGATACCCAAAACAAAAAAAGTCCTCGCTACGGCGGGGGTTTTTGTTACTTAGTGTACTTTAGCATACCTCCGTATATCCTTATCTAGTCCGAACGATATCGTATTACGCCAAAACAACTGAGGCAAGCTGCAGAATAATACAAAATAGTCAAGAGAGTTTGAGGATGCTTGCAAAACGCTACAGTGTCAACCCAAAAACAGTGATGAAATGGAAGAAGCGCGACAATGCCAGTGATTCACCAATGGGATCAAAGCAACCAAAATCTACCGTACTAAACTCTGAAGAAGAAGCCATGATCGTGGCTTTCGTAAACATGTGAAGCCAAAGAATAAATTCAAGCATTACCCCAATTGGACATCGCTTAAAGAAACCGAATCATCCGCGGACAAATGGTCAGGTAGAGCGAATGAATCGCACAATTAAAGACACTACCGTTCATCGTTATTGCTATGCAACTCATCATTAAAGCATGGAGTGATAATCCGAATATTTTTGTTCGTGAACCGGATATTTTAAATTTGAAAACTATACACTTCAAAGTTTGATGCGTTTGCCCTGTTGTGCTATCCTTATACGCAGGTAATAGTAGAAAAGCGTATCCTGAATTTTGGGAAGCGCAAGGAGCGGACATGAAGATAAAGACGTTTTTTTCAGCGCGTGCGGCCTTTATATGCGTTGCAATATTTTTCTTTTGCGCCTTCGCCTCATCGGCGTTTGCGATTGAATTGCCACGCGCTCAACTTGATGAGTCCGAGCGGCATTTCACCGAAGCTTACAGGCGTTTTCTGGCGCGGGATTACTGGCGTGCACTGGACGCTCTGACGCGCGCCCTCAGAGTGAACATATATTTTGTGGATTTTTATCTAATGCAGGGACTCATCCTGAACCGGATTGGGGATTTCGGAGCGGGGCGCGAATCTCTTGAATATTATCTTGAAGTTAGGCCGATGGACGTGATGGTTCCTAGAATTCTCGACTACAGCATAGGCCAACGGCGAGCTTTGCAAAGGATTGTAAGTCCGGCTCCTGTTCCCGTGCAATGGCGGGCTTCCAGAGTAGACCTGCAAAACGAATTCGACCTCGGCCACATGAGGGCCTTCAGCGTAAGAGGTATGGGCAAGGCCGCCATGCAGGGAAGAAATCTGTTTCTGGCCGATACCATAGGGAATCGCGTCATACACCGCGAAAACACGTCGCGAAGAATCAATATAATAGATGTAGACAGTCCGGTTGCCGTGCTCCCGATGGGGGACGGCTCTTTTCATATAATGTCGGCTGCTGGGAGAGTTTACCACTCCATGGTGCTTGCCGGTATCGCGCATACGTTTACCCCTGAACTGAGGGGTATCCTCGAAAACACGTTTATCACTGACGCGGTGATGATTTCCGCGAATGAATTTGTTGTGGCCGACACGGTTACGCGGGAAGTCGCGTTTTATTCTCTGGCAACACTGACGGGACAGCCCGTCACAGAACATATCTGGACCTGGAGTCCACCCGATAACGGCGGGGCGCTTTTTGAGCCAGTGGCGCTGTCGGCTTATGGTCAATGGCTGGCTGTGGCCGACCGTGGCGGCGGCAATATTTTTTTCCTCAACCTTGCCAACAGGCGCGAATTCTTTTCAGCTGAGCTTCCTCGCCCTAGAGACGTAGCTTGGTCAGCGCTTGGCGAGCTTTTCGTGATAACTGAGGACGGCGATCTTTTTAAGATAACGGCAGATTTTCGCGACGGAAGGGTCGAATCGGCAGACAGGCTTAAAAGCGAACTTACAGACGGCTGGGCGCTTTTCAACACGCCGGATGGAGACGTGTACTGTATAGACATTTCGGGTTCCAGACTGTGGAAGGCCGTTCCTTTTCCCGACACCGAGATTTCGCTGGGTGCAGTCGCCCTGTCAGCGCCTTCAATAAAGTGGGAAGAAGGCACTGAGAGCATTCTTCTGAATGCCACGTTAATGTCGCCGTTCAGGACATTTTCAAGAACGTCGCCAATGGTGGGGCATGTAGCGTGGAACAACAGAGCAATCCGGGCTTTCGCTGAGTGGAATCCATCTGGCGCCGAAAGAATGGAACTCCTCCTCTTCAATCGCCCAGTTGCGCCAGGCGCGGTTAATTCGGTTATCAACAGCGTGGTCGTGGAAAACAGCGGCGATATCAGAGCGGCTTTGCCGTCCGTATGGAGCGGCAGGGCTTTGACAAATATCATCATAGACTCAACCGTTGATATGACGGCAGAGGACTTGAAAATAATTACGCTTTTCTGCCTGAACAATGGAGTGGAACTGAACGTATGGGCCCGTTCCGTTCCATCCGTTGAGCTGGTCAGAGCGGCGGGCCTCACCGGAGGCAGTGTAATATTCTCTCTCACCAACCAGCCAGATCTGTCCTTGCCCAACGCGGAGGTGCTCATACGCATACCTCTGCCTTACGATCTTTCGTCATCGGGCTTCCCCAGCAGATCTATGCTGTCTTTGTTTTTAAACGTGGGCCTCATGCACACGCGAAATTGGATTCCCCTTTGGCCCGACATGTTCGATTTTTGAGGAGGTATTTTAGTATGGCAGATGGTTTCAAGGAAATGAAGTCGCATTATGAAAACACGGTGAACAAGACGTTACAGAAGAACCCGGAACGCCGGGCTGAGTTCACGACAATCGGCGGGATTCCGCTGGAAAGGCTTTACGACCCAGATTCAATCGCTGGCAATAATTACGCCGAGCACTTGGGCTTCCCTGGTGAATATCCGTTCACCAGAGGCGTTCAGCCCACGATGTACCGGGGCCGCCACTGGACGATGCGCCAGTACGCTGGTTTTGCCACGGCAGAGGAGTCCAACGCGCGTTACCGCTACCTGCTCGAGCGCGGAACCACCGGTCTTTCCGTCGCATTTGACCTGCCGACGCAGATCGGCTACGACACAGATCATCCGATGGCAGCCGGCGAGTGCGGCAAGGTCGGAGTCGCCATTGATAGTTTGGCCGACATGGAAATACTGTTCGACAAAATCCCTCTGGACAAGGTTTCCACGTCCATGACGATCAATGCGCCCGCGTCTGTTCTTCTGGCGATGTACATATGCGTCGGAGAAAAGCAGGGCGTCAAGGCCAGCGACCTGTCTGGCACCATCCAGAACGACATTTTGAAGGAATATATAGCGCGCGGAACTTACATTTTCCCGCCAGTTCCCTCCATGCGCCTCATCACGGATATTTTTGACTTCTGCGGGCGTGAAGTTCCAAAATGGAATACAATCTCGATTTCCGGCTACCACATCCGCGAAGCTGGCAGCACTGCCATTCAGGAAGTGGCGTTCACCTTGGCTGACGGCATAGCGTATGCCGAAGCCGCCCGCAAAAAAGGCCTTGACCCCGATGAATTCGGGCAACGGCTCTCTTTCTTCTTTAATTCACACAATGACTTTTTGGAAGAAGTGGCGAAATTCCGCGCCGCCCGTCGCCTTTGGGCGCGCATCATGAAAGAGCGTTTCGGCGCGAAAGACCCCAGAGCGCAGATGCTGCGCTTCCACACTCAGACGGCAGGATGCACCCTTACGGCGCAACAGCCCGAAAACAACATCATCCGCGTTACGCTGCAAGCTCTGGCTTCAGTGCTTGGCGGCACTCAGTCTCTGCACACCAATAGTATGGACGAGGCTCTGGCCCTGCCGACCGAAAAGAGCGTGGAGATCGCGCTTCGTACCCAGCAGGTTATTGCCTATGAAAGCGGCGTGACCAACACAATTGACCCCCTCGCGGGTAGCTATGCCATTGAAAAGCTGACCAACGACATCGAAAAAGGCGCGATGGACTACATTAAAAAGATAGACGACCTGGGCGGCATGCTGGCGGCCATCGAAAAAGGCTATCCACAAAAGCAGATTCAGGACGCGGCATACGATTATCAGAAGGCCATCGAATCCAAAGAAAATATCGTGGTAGGCGTCAACCAGTTCCAGACGAAGGAGTCCGACGCCGGAGCAAGAAAGCTTCTGCGGGTTGACGCCTCTGTCGAGGAGCGTCAGATTGCCAAGCTGAAAAAGCTGCGTTCCGAGCGCGGCGGCGTGGCGGTTAGCGAAAGCCTGGAGAACATCCGCAAAGGCGCGCGCGACGATAGCGTGAACCTGATGCCGCTGATCCTTAACGCCGTGCGCGTCTACGCGACGGAAGGCGAAATTTGCGGCGTACTGCGCGAGGAATTCGGCGAGTACGTGGAAAACATTGTGCTGTAAGCAATACGAAAAAGGGAGAGATTATCCATGTCCGATAAAAAAATTCGAGTTGTAATAGCCAAACCTGGGCTGGACGGGCACGACAGGGGAGCAAAGGTGATCGCACGCGCTCTCAGGGACGCTGGTATGGAAGTTATATACACGGGCCTGCGCCAGACGCCTGAGCAGATAGTGACGACAGCCATACAGGAGGACGCCGATGGTATAGGAATAAGCATACTTTCCGGCGCACACCAGTTTTATTTTAAGAGGGTAATCGACCTCCTCAAGGAGAAAAACGCTTCCGACATTCTGGTTTTCGGCGGCGGAGTTATACCAGAGAGCGATATTCCAGGGCTTCTTGAAATGGGGGCAGGTGCTATTTTCGGCCCAGGAACTCCCACATCCTCGACGATAGAGTGGCTTAAAAAAGCCGTGACGGCTAAAGCCAGCTAAGCTGGAATCTGTGCATCCGCTGATCGAGAAAGCCCTGTCCGGGGATATACGAGCCGTGGCTCGCATGATTTCAATGGCCGAAGACAGGGCGGATGGGATAGATTCTTTAATGAAGGAGCTTTACCCTCACACGGGTAAAGCGTGGGTCATTGGTGTGACCGGAAGCCCCGGCGCCGGCAAGAGTACGCTGACCGACAAGTTGATAGAGCATTTTCGCGGTTCTGGCAACTTGAAAGTAGGCGTGCTCGCCATCGACCCTTCCAGCCCTTACACGGGCGGAGCCATACTAGGCGACCGCCTGCGCATGCAGCGCCACACCGACGACGAGGGTGTGTACATACGAAGCCTTGCCTCCCGCGGGTCTCTGGGCGGGTTGAGCCGGGGAACTCGCGAAGCTGTGTCGATTCTGGACGCGTGCGGTTTTGAGATAGTCATAATTGAAACTGTTGGTGTGGGCCAATCCGAGATTGACGTAATGCGGGTGGCCGACACGGTATGCGTTGTTCTTGTGCCTGGCCTTGGGGATGACGTGCAGGCCATGAAGGCTGGAGTAATGGAAATAGCTGATCTCTTTGTCGTAAATAAATCAGACAAGCCGGGCGCGGAGCGCGTGGTGAACGAAGTACGCGCTGTACTTGAATTTCTGAAGGGCAAAGAGGGTTGGATACCATCCATCAGCCAGACTGTCGCCGAAACGGGAGACGGAGTCGCCGCGCTTGGCGCAGAGCTGCGCGCTCACAGGGAGTACGCCATGAACAGCGAAGCTGGAAAGCAGCGCGAGGAAACTCGTTTGCGTTCCAAGATCGAAGATATTATGGCCGAGCGCCTTTATGAATCGGCAGTGCGTATGTGGGTGCAGCGGCAAGACGAAATTCTTCCGCAGGTGCTCAACCGGCAGCTCGACCCTTATTCTGCGGCCGGAATTATTCTGGAAGCCGAAAGCAAGGGGTAATAAGTATTTGTGCGCAGGGGCGGCATTCTGCCGCCCCTATTTTGCAATGCCATTCTACCCAAAATGCGATCGTACGTATTCAATGTGGCTTCGCAGCAGCTTGTCATCGAAATTCACTCTGGTCGAGTATTCCAACACGATATCCGTCTGCGGGGTATATTGCTTGTACTGCGGTATAAAATCGGTGTAGGAGAACGTACCGCTGTTAATATCTCTGTGCAGGTCGCTGAATCCATCGTTATTGTGAAAATGATATGCCTTCACACGCCCGCCGTGTTGGCGAAGAAAGCCTGAAATGTCCGTCTCGTTGAGGTTGACATGCCCCAAGTCGATAAGGCTGTTTACGTTGGGGTGCCTTGTGAAAAATGAAGTATACGCCTCGTTGCCGTACAGCGGGACGCCGCCGTACGGGCGCGGGAGGTTTTCAATCAAGAGAGGAACGCCCGCTTCCTCCGCCATCTTCAAAATTTCATACATATTCTGCTCTGCAATGGCCCGCATTTTCTCCAATCTGTCAGAAGGAAAACCAAGCTGAGTCGCATGGTACACGACATGGCGCGCCCCGTGCTCTCGCGCCAGCAGAAATACCCGCCTGTAGCTGTCCATTAAAAACCGCCATGCGTCTGTGCCTGGGGTGCTGGTGCCCTCAATTCCAATGTACGGTCCATGAAAGGTCACAGGGCAGGTGAGTTTTTTTAAAACGCCGCAAAGTAGTTTCCAGTAGGCATGATCGTGCGTGAAGGCAAGCAATTCCAAGCCTACATTCGGCTCGTTGAGTCCGTTCACCCAACGAGCCGTGCTCTCCAGCTGAAAGATATCCCGTATCTGGGAACTCAGAAAAATGTTCATCAAAGATAAGTGTTCATCAAAGATAAGTGTTAATCAATATCTGGGGTCGAGATCTATATCGTCATTGCCCTCATAAGTATTTCAGCGGCCTCGCCTCGCGTGATCGGGTGGCTGAAATTGGGGTTTATCCCGAATAGATTCGGTATGCCCAGAGCGTCTATCGCTTCTTCAATGCTGAACGCTCTCTGAACCGATTCAAGAAATATGGTTCGCGTCACCGTGCCAGCGCCGCCGGTAATATCTTCTCCAATGCCGGTTCTAGACGCGGTTCGCGCTTTGTTTATCATGGCAGCCATTTCATTTTGCGTGACCGATCTGTCAATGCCGAAAATACCCTGAGCGCCTAAAATTTCAAAGACCCTGCGAATTCCCCGCGCCGCAGGGCTTGGCACGCGCGGCATAACGGTCGGGTCCATCAGCCTATAGAGGCTGGCGAGCTGAACCGCCCTGTGAAATCTGTGCCTTTGCGGAACGTCCGAGAAATTGCTGAGCGACAGGTCAACCCCTCCGTCCAGCAGCGCGCGCTGCACTCTGACAGCGGGAACTTCCCTTGGCGTTACGCCATAGCGCACAGCCAGCCCGGCCAGCGCTCCGGCAGCCTGCCCTACTCCCATCATGGGAGGCTGCAGCCGGATGGTACCGGACACCTGCCGCGACATTGAGAGGTTTTTTTCGGCGGCTAAAAAACCGTCCAGGTCTCGCGGGATAAGAGCGCGCATGGGAATCTGAAACGGGCCGCGCGGCTGGTGCAGGTGAAATGTAGCGTGGTTCTCGCCCAGATCAGCTTCCATATCATCATCGCGGTTTGTAGCGTGAAGGTCGATCATGTACCATGCGATGCCGATTGAATCCTCGAATTCGTGGCTTTCACCGTACAAGAAACTCTGCGAATTGCGGAAAAGCTCGCCCGACGTAAGGGTGTAATCCCCTATTATTCTGAGCGACTCGCGAACGTAAGGAATTGGAGGCATGCGGCGCGCTATTTCCCTCCATGACTCCGGCAGGCTTTCAATAATCCAGGCGGGTGCATCGTCTAGAAATTCATCGTCCGCAATTGACCATGACTCCCCAAGTTCGTTCTGCATGTAATAAATGAAGTGCAGAGTTCTTATAAAAGCCTCCCTTTCATACTGCGCGCGCGCCTCTCTGTCTATCAGGAACCTTACCGGCAGGCCGTACATAATTGGTATTACGTGCCCCGGAAAGTCGTTTGCCCAGTTGACTCCTGTTTTGGTGACGTATTGCCAGTTTTCGCGCCGTGCGTCAAAGAAATGCTCGGCCGAGGAATCGGGAAGCCCTCTGTAAATATTGTGAGTTATGAAGCACACTGGCAGGCGTATTGGGAAGACGCCCTCGAAAGTGCCGCCGTCAGGGGTTACGAAGCGCTGAAAGACCTGTCTGGCGTGGTCATAGCCCGGAAGCTGTTCTGTGACCCTGAGATGCTCCGGTATGCCGTTTGGGTATTTTTTTATTATCGCAACCCAGGTGATGTCCTGAATAACGGCTTCGGGGTTGATGTTCGGGTAGATGGAATTTCCCGCCCGGAACGGAGCGCCGGTCAGTGGTATGACATCTCCGTATTCCGTCGCGTCGATCAGCACGCGGGAGCTTATATGCCGCGTTGCGTAGGCGTTCTGCACAGTTACGCCTGTTACGGTATTTTCCTGCCGATGTACGCTCGTTACATCTGAGTGTAAAAGTATGTCGAACGGCTGGCTGTTAGCGGCTCTAGCATTGCTTACCATTTCGTAGAGTTTCCTCTGGCCTACCGATGGTTCGAAGGCGATGCTTCTCGGGTTCCAGTAGGTTGTGCCCATAGATTTCCCCATTTGGTCGTAATAGCGCCGTGCCTTCGCTATGAATGTGTTGTACAGCCCGCTGCGGGTGGGGAGCAAGTCGTCCATATTTGAAACTGCGGCGGCGGTTGCCTGCCCGCCTATCCATCCGCTAGGTTCGACTACCAGGACGCTTGCGCCCAGTTTATGAGCCTGCAGCGCGGCTGCTATTCCGCTGATGCCTCCGCCCGCTACAATAACGTCGTAGTCTTGTTCTATAGAGCTTAAATTTGCTTCCACACGGTTCGCGCTTGCCGGCACAGGCAATGAAACAAAAAACACCATGGCCAGAGCAACCCAAATAGTCCAAAAAGCTGTAAAAAATCGTTTCACTGTAAAAATCAACTCCCGTTTCAAGATAGATGAAATCAACGCGGCATGAAGTATTATAATAAGTACGCGCAACACTATTGTAGCAGGAACACGAAATCATTATTTTGGAGGTCGCGCATGTATAGTAAAATTGAGGAGCTTACAAAGAAGTACAGCGCCAAAGTGGTAGAATGGCGGCGCACAATTCATCAACACCCCGAACTGAGCGAGCAGGAAGAGAAGACCGCCGCGCTGGTGGCGGAGGTTCTGACGGGTCTCGGTATAGAGGTTCAGAAGAACGTTGGCGGGCACGGAGTCGTTGGGCTTTTGAAAGGTGGGCAGCCTGGAAAAACCGTGGGGCTTCGCGCTGACATGGATGCGCTGTCGCTGCAGGAGGACACTGGCCTTTCGTTTGCCTCAAAAACGCCCGGTGTATCGCACGCCTGCGGCCACGACACTCATACCGCCATGCTGCTGGGAGCGGCCGCTGTCCTGTCCGAGATGAAAGCAGATTTAAAAGGTAACGTGAAATTTATTTTCCAGCCTGCGGAGGAGCTGAATCCCAAAGGCGGCGCTCCGGGCATGATCAAGGACGGTGTGCTTGAAAACCCGCGAGTCGATGCTGTTTTTTGCCTCCATGTATGGCCGGCTTTCGAAACTGGTAAGATTGTTACGCGGGCTGGCGCCATAATGGGCGCTTCAGACCGCGTTTTTTTGACAGTTTCGGGCAAGACAGCTCATGGCTCAGCGCCGCATCAGGGAGTTGACGCGGTCATGATTGCCTGCCAGGTTGTGGGCGGCCTGCAGTCTATTGTGTCGCGCACAGTTGCTCCGCTCGACTCAGCTGTCGTAAGTTTCGGAACAATAAAAGGCGGTCACCGCTACAACGTAATAGCCGATAAAGTGGAGCTTGAAGGAACTGTCCGCACTCTGAAACCTGATACGCAGGATAAAATGCCCGGTCTGATCGAGCGAACCGCCCAGGGATATGCCAGAGGGCTTGGAGGAGACGCATCGGTTAGTTACGTGCGCGGATTTCCTCCCACGCTGAACGCCCCTGAGCTTTTCGCGATGGTCTCTGAAAGCGTCACGGCTTCGATGGGAGAGGGGCATTTTGTTGCCGCCGAGAATCCCGACCTGGGAGGAGAAGATTTTTCGTATTTTGCACGTGAGCGTCCGTGCCTGCTGGCATGGCTTGGATGCCGTCCGGCGGGAACTTCTCCAGAAAAAATGACCGTCTTGCACAACTCAGGTTTTAATCCCGATGAAGAAAGCTTTCCGTGGGGAGTGCGTTTTCTGGCCACGTGCGCTGTGGATTTTTTAAGGAAATAAAGTATTCGTTTTAGCTGTTCCCTTAGGTGTTCCGAGGGGGCGCTTTGGGCTTAGCGAGTACTGCCAGATAAACGAAAAGGAAGGTGAGGAAAGGCAGAACGAAGCGGTGACATTAAGCACTTGAGCGTTGGAAAAAACTGAAACGGAGGTATCAATAATTAATGAGTGGAGAAATTGAGAAAAAAAGCAGGTTTGAAAACTTCATCAACTGGATTGAGCGTGTGGGGAATAAACTGCCGCACCCATTTTGGATTTTCGTTATTCTTGGGGCTTTTACTATGGCCCTTTCCTGGTTGTTTGACGGGGCGTCTGTCACTTACATGGCGGTGAGGGCAGGCGAGGCTCCGGTCGAGACCAGAGCTGTTGTGACAAATTTATTCAACCACAACTCCATTCGCAGCCTTCTTACCGGATTTACCAGATTTTATGTCAACTTCCCCCCTCTGGGATTGGTTCTTACAATGATGCTTGGTATAGGGCTTGTCGAGCAGTCCGGGATGATCTCAGCTCTGATGCGCAAGACCATTCTGGGCGCACCAAGATGGCTGGTTACGACGGCCATCGCCTTCGTTGGCGTCAGCGCCAACCTGGCCTCTGACGCTGGTATCATCTTCACCCCCGTAATCGCAGCGGCCGTCTTTAAAGCCCTGGGACGCAACCCCTGGGTTGGCATCGCTGTGGGCTACGCGGCAGCTTCAGGCGGTTTTACAGCTAACTTTTTCATCGCGGGCACGGACGTGCTTTTGGGTGGAATCACGGAAGCAGCTGCCAGAGGAGCAGCCAGCGTACCTGAGCACGTCATGATCAATCCATTGATGAACTATTACTTCATGGTGGTGGCGGCGATTCTTCTGACAATTCTTACAGTCTACGTCACTGAGAAATACACTATTAGGCTGCTTGGAGACACTGGCGGAGAAGTGGACGCTGAAGAACTTAAAAAGCATGCTGTGACGCCTGCCGAGAATCGCGGTCTTCTGTTCGCGTTTTTAGGATTCGTCCTTTACTTTGCCCTGGTTGCTTTCCTTACTTATCCAGAGGGAGCACTGTTCCGCGCAGCTGACGGGTCGATCATCTCCGCAACCCCTGGCGTGAGATCTCCGATACTTGACAGCATAATGCCCGTTCTATTTTTTATGTTCTTTTTCATCGGAATTTTCTACGGCTACGGGGCTGGCGTCATCAAGAGCGGCGAGGATATTCCAAAGCTTATGGGCAAAGGGATCGCCGGAAGCGTGGGTTTCATGGTCGTTGTCCTTCCAGCGGCGCTTTTCATTGAGATATTCCGCCAGAGCCGCTTCGACGCCATTCTGTCCGTAAGGGGCGCGGATATGCTCAGAGCCCTTCACTTGGACAACTTCCCCCTGCTGGTGCTCCTGCTTTTCATCGTGCTGGTTATGTTCCTGAACCTGTTTATGTTCAGCGGCTCCGCCAAGTGGATTATTCTGGCTCCGATATTCGTTCCTATGCTTGCGGAGATCGGGATTTCCCCGGCCCTCGCTCAGCTTGCCTTCCGCGTTGGCGATTCTCCCACCAACATTATTACGCCTCTTTCGCCTTACATGCCGGTCGTTATAGGGTTGCTTGAACAGTACAAGAAAGAAGGCGCTCAGAAGGTCGGAATCGGAACAGTAATCTCTATGGGCCTGCCCTACACTATAGCCTATATTCTCGGTTTCGTTGGCCTGCTGATCGTGTGGTACCTTGCGGGCTGGGCGATAGGGCCAGGTGCAGCACTTATGATTGGGTAGAATTTAAATTTACGTACTTTTGCGGCGCAGCCTATTGACTGCGCCGCTTTTTGCTGTGCATGTGGCGTGATATAATCTGAAAATAGCTGGGTATACTAATAAAGATATGCTATGCGCGTTGAAAGGGGCATACAGAAAGTGGAGCAATTTTTAATGAATCTGTCGGTTGATATTATGGCATTTTCGCCTCACGCCAGTTTTGGGTGCAATTCAGGCTTTTTCGGCTTGGCCTCGCTGGCCTTGTGCGTAGTTTTCGTGCTCAAAAAATGATCCGAGCTAAAACCTTGTCCGTGATGTCTTTACATGACGCTTCGTAGATAAAAATTCACTGTCCCGCAAAACAAATCGATACGGTAAAAGAGCCGCCTCTCCGGCATAGTCAACGTTGATTCTTGGGGTGGCCAATATCCGACTTTCAGATATCGGCCCTTCATCCGTAATGAAGACAGCGCTGTCGACGGCGCAAATATCCGCGCCGTAGTGTTCGCGCGTGATGCCCAACGCCATGCAAAGTTTGCCTGGGCCACTGCACAGTTTTTTTATGTCCTGAGTTTTGCGGCGCTCCGTCATAAAAGATATCCCATTGCGGGGTTCAAGCGCGCGGATTAACACGGCCTCTGGCTCGCCTGGAGAGTTCGCCACGATGTTGAAACAGTCATACATGCCATATATCAGATATACGTAGGCGTAACCTCCTGCCCCGAACATGACGTTGGTGCGGTGCATGCCAGATGCTTTTGAACGCCTGTATGAATGGCACGCGGCATCGTCCCTTCCAGCATACGCCTCAGTCTCGACAATAACGCCTGATATCTCTTCGGTTCCGTTCATGCGAATCAGTTTTTTGCCCAGCAGATCTCTGGCGACGGAGACCGCGTCCCTCATGTAAAACGAGCGCTCAATCGGCGCTTTCAATGAACCGCTCCTTACTCTGAATTATGGGAACGCGAGGGAAATCTTTCGCGCAGGCGGCGTAAAACGCCTGGGGGAACCATGCTGTCCATTGCTCCGCCGAGCTGAAAAATATCGCGAACCACGCTGCTCGAAAGATAGGAATACTGAGCATCGGTGACGATAAAAAAGGTTTCTACATCGGGTTCAAGCTTTCTGTTCATTAGCGCCATCTGGAATTCGTACTCGAAATCTGACATGGCCCGCAGGCCTCGGACGATTACGTGCGCCTCCTGCTGGCGTACATAATCTACCAGAAGACCGGTGAAATGATCCACCTTGACGTTAGGCAGGTGAGAGAGAGCTTCGCTCGCCATGGCGCGACGCTCCTCCACGCTGAAAGTGTTTTTTTTCTGCAAATTCACGAGGATACTGACATGTACTTCCTCGAAAATAGCGGCTGCGCGTTCGGCAACGTAAACATGCCCATTGGTGATGGGGTCAAACGACCCTGGGTATACGGCGCGGACAATACGTTTCATTGTAAAGAAATGCCTCCTGGACTGTTTATTTTGTTCATTTTATGCTCCACAAAAGTCAGAGTGTTTTCGCCGTAAGCGCGGACATCTCTTACGGCCCATGATGGTGGAACGTCAAGTGTTTCGCGCGTTGCGTGTTCGATGACCATAACTCCTCCTGGTTTTAAGATTTTTTCCAAATTTTTGGTGTAGAGCAACGACGCTCCCCATCCTTCATTATAAGGCGGGTCAGCGAATATTATGTCGAAAAGGGCCTCGCGCCTTACAAGCCACGCTATAGCCCTACGAATCTCCAATGACAGGACAAAAGCTTTGTCAGTATCGGCGAATTCAGCCGGTATGGCGTTTTCAATGGCGCGGGCGCGGTCTTTTAAAACCTCAACCATCACGACGCTGGAGGCTCCGCGTTTCAAAGCCTCAATTCCAACGCGGCCTGTTCCTGCAAATAAATCAAGGAACGACGCATTTTCCAGACCGTCCGCGCCGCCTAAAATGCTGAAAAGAGCTAGAAGCACTTTACCGGAGGTAGGTCTGACGTCTTTCACTAGAAAAACCTGCTTTTCGCCGCTACGGCGAAGGTCATAACGAAGCGCATAATAACCATGCCTGTAAATTCCCCACTGTGCTTTATCTCCCCAAAAGTTTCAAAATTTTCATCAGCCAGCCGTCTTTGAATTCGATGGCATCCACTGGGCACATTTCGTGACAGCAATAACAACGTATGCATTTTTTGTAGTCGAAGGTCAATTTTTTATCTTTTAGGTCAATCGCGTCCGCCTTGCACACTGCCACGCATTTTCCGCAGTAAATGCAGTTATTAGGGCGGTGAACAGGGCGGGAGGTTAGAGCCTGTTCCAGTTTTTCCCTGAATGGCATTTTTGACAAAAACGGAATGACTGAGAGGTTTGCGAGTTGTGGAATGTCCACTCCCTGCCACAGGTGAGACGAGGGGAAATCTCCGGCTAGGTCGGATGAATCGGGCGAGCACTGGGACATATTGCGTTTTGACGCGGCCTGCCATAGGGGAAACTCTTCAAGTTTTAACCCCATCATTTTGCACAGCCAGAAATCCATTGCGAGGGCGTCTTGCGCCGCCCCGATAACTCCGTAAGAGAACGGCTTGCCGTTTGTCGGGCCGTGTCCGTCCATGCCGATTACCCCGTCAATGATGGTAAAAGCCGGCCGAATTCCGTTCCAAATGTCCAGCAAAAGAGATGCGAACAGGTCGCGTTTCAGCCCGACTTTGTAGTGCCACTCGGCCTTGCGCTGTGCGACCACACAGCCGAACATATTTTTTACGCCAAGAGTCAGGAGCATCTGCGCATGGGTTTTCATTTTGGGCAGATTTATTATTACGTCGCTTTCCAGCGCCAGCCGGGCGACTTCGATTTTATGAAACGACGTGTCGGCCGCAACGGTTAGAGGAACCGGGTCAACCAGCTCAATGCAGGGTATGCCGAGCTTGCTGGCCACGTCTGTAAAACCGGCCTTTTGCGCCGCCTTGGAAAAATTGTCGATTCCGGGGCTGTCCGCTATCACTGGATGGCCTCCAGCGTCCAGAACGGCCTTGGCCACAGCATGTACTACGGATGGGTCGGTGGTTACGCGCTGTTCAGGCTCACGCCCCGCCACGAGATTGACCTTCAGCAAAACTTTGTCGCCGGGTTTTACAAAGCACCCTGCTCCGCCGAAGTGGTTGAATATAGATTCAATGGCTGAGGCGATTCCCTCCCGGTCATACCCATCTCGCTTTAAAAGTAAAATTTTGCTCATGCGACCATCTGCTCCCTGCCGTTTTATATCCTTTATAATATCACCAATACTAATAAAATATGGGGGCATGTCACAATGTTGTATAGGCGAATGCCGCGTGTAAAAGAGGAACTTTCAGTTTTAGGCTTCGGATGCATGAGGCTGCCCACGAGGGGCGGACAGATAGACGAAGCAAAAGCGCAGGCCATGATGAAAACCGCGCTGGAAAACGGCGTTAATTTCATCGACACGGCGCGGCCATATCACGGGGGCACATGCGAGCCTTTTGTCGGGCGTGCGCTCAAGGGGGCGAGGGATAAAGTACAGCTTTCCACCAAACTGCCAAGCTGGGATGTAACTAAGCGCGAAGATCTGGACTTTCATCTTAATGAGCAGCTTGAGCAGCTTCAAACGGATCATATAGATTTTTATATTCTGCACGCCCTCACCGAATCAAGATGGGAAAACCTTTTGAGGCTCGATGCAATGAGCTTTATGGAGAAGGCCCGCGCCGCTGGTAAGATACGCTATATATGCTTTTCGTTCCACGACGGGCTTGATACGTTCCAAAAAATCGTAGATTTTTACCCGTGGGATATGTGCATGATTCAGCTTAATTTTCTGGACGACGGCTATCAGGCGGGGCTTGAAGGTTTGAGATACGCGCGCGGCAAAGACATCGGCGTTGTGGTGATGGAGCCGCTGAAAGGCGGCTGTTTGACCGTTCCTATGCCAAAAGAACTAGAAGTTTCCGCAAAAGAGGCCGGATACGACAAGCCCACCCTGGCGGATCTTGGGCTGCGCTGGGTCTGGAATCAGCCGGAGGTCGGCCTGCTCCTGAGCGGCATGACCGAGCCGGAGCAAATGGAGCAAAACATTGCCAGCGCAGCGAACAGCGCTCCTGGCAATATTACTAGAGAAGAGCTGGAGCTGGTTAAGGCAGCGAAGGAGTTTTTTTCCAAGCGTATGAAAGTTAACTGCACTTCCTGCGCTTATTGCAAGCCGTGTCCGCGCAATATAGACATTCCCCAGTGTTTCAACCTCCACAACAATGCGTCCATTTCCGGAAACTTAAAGGGGCCGAAATTCCTTTACAACTACCTGCTGATGACTGACGCGCGCCCAGAAAAAGGCGCTGGCGAGTGCATAGACTGCGGCGTCTGCGAGCCGAAATGCCCGCAGTACATCCCCATCCGTGAAAAACTAAAAGAGGTCGCGGCGATTTTCGAAGCGGAGTAAAAGTCAGAGTAAAAATAACCGAGGTGCTCATACTTATGAAATTTATGGAATTTCACGCGCGTAAAATTTTGTTTTTGGTGCTGTTTGTGTTTGTATCGCTCTCTTTGATCGTTTGCCCGGCGCTCGGTACGCCCCGCCCTAGATTCGCTGACATCGAGCGCCTGCCGCAGGACGGTGCGTCTTATCTGCCATCGGATCCCGACGCGCCAATCGTGGATTTCGCCAGGCAGATGATCTACGCAGAGGCGTACCTTGAACGGCACTTTGCTCCGTGGCAGTCGGAAGATTTATCGTTTCTCGGCCTTACCTTTGAAAGCCTGGCCGCTTTTCACAACTCCACGGCGAGAAGGCGATGGTATTCCTCAGACGGCAGGCAGATCGCGAGGTCGTACATTGACGCGATTGTAAGGAACGGAGCGATCAATCGAAGCGCTATTCCGCGCAGGGGCGTCATGATTATGCCTGACGATGTTAGGATATTACCCTACGGCAGGCCAGTTTACGGCTCGCGCGGCTCCGCTCTTGGGCTGAACGGCCTGCTCAGACTAGATATTCTCCAATTGTCGACCGCCCGCCCAGGTGAGCCGCTGGCAATGCTCCAGGCAAGTGCTGACGCCAACTGGGTCTTTGTGGCGACCAGCACTGTGGCTGGTTGGGTCAGAAATTCGTCAGTCGCGGTGGTGGACGATGAATTCGTTGAGCGATTCATGTCTTCAGAGAAGGTCATTGTTGCTCGCGACAACGCGGAGGTAATGGGAGACGGCGGGAGGCTTTTGTACAGATTAAAGCTTGGCACGGTTTTACCGGCGGAGGATGGTAAAGTGCTTCTGCCGGTTAGAGGCAGCCGAGGTTTTGCTGATGTGGTCATGCATGAATTTGACTCCGGCACAGCCCAGCCGTTTCCGATAAAATTCACGCCTCGAAACGCCGCGCTCGCGATAGATCAAATGATCGGTGAAACCTACGGCTGGGGAGGTTCTTCTGGTTTCAGGGATTGCTCGGCGCTTACCAGAGATTATTTTGCGCTGTTCGGCATCTGGCTTCCGCGTAATTCACGCGCCCAGGCGAGAACCGGTGAACAGGTATCGCTCGGAAATCTCACCACGGAGGAGCGGATCAACGTTATCACAAATCAGGGCGTGCCATTCGCCACTCTGATACAGATGCCAGGACATATTGTGCTATATGTAGGCACGCGCAACGGTGAGCCGCTGGTCTTTCATAACATTTGGGGTGTGCGTACAGGAGGAAATGGGCGTGCGGTAATAGGGCGTGCCGTCATAAGCACCTTGAAACTCGGTGCCGAAATACCTGGCAGGCAGGAAGATTCACTTATGCTTGACAGGCTGGCCGTTATGTCTTTTCCGATGGCAGAGTTGCGCATAGATCAGTATTAAACACATATTCAATAACATTCCTCTAATAACACTTCATGCCTGATACCAAGCATGAAGTGTTAAAGTAGCCTCTTTACGGTCGACCGTATTCCGTATATAATGTGCATTAGTGAATGCACACAAGGAGGCTATGAAACATGTGGCAAACAATACCGTTCAGAACACCAAAAGTTGTTTTTGGAATGGATACCGTCCGGCAAGTGGGAGATGAAGCCAAAGCCTTGAACACAAAAAAGGCCCTTCTGGTTAGCGGGCCTAGCGTTAAAACCTCTGGAGCGCTGGAAGTGGTTGAAAAAAGCCTGAAAGAAGCATCTATAGACTTTGAAATTCAAATTCTGGAGCGCACGACTACCGAACCGACTACGGACATGGCGGAAAACACGGCGAAACTGGTTCAGCAAAAAAACGTGGATCTCGTTGTAGGGGTAGGCGGGGGAAGTGTTCTTGATGTGGCGAAAATGGCTGCGGCCTTGACTGCAAATCCTGGCAAGGTGAGGGATTACTTCGGCCGTGGCAAAGTAAAAAACAAGGGAACTAAGGCCCTGATGATTCCGACAACCGCCGGAACAGGCTCAGAAGTAACGCAGCACGCTATCTTTCTCGACCTTGAGAACAACGTCAAAAAAGCAGTAGCCTCTCAAATGACCATGCCAGATGTAGCGATCGTTGACCCAATGCTCACCGTAAGCAGTCCAAGAGGTGTCACTGCCGCATCTGGGTTTGATGCGTGGCTGCACGCTGCAGAGCCGTTTGTTTCAAAGAACGCCAACCCCATTACAGACGCGCTGTCTCTCCAGGCTGTGGAAATGACCACTCGCTACCTCGGGCCGGCCTGGTCCGATCCTCTTGATTTGGATGCCCGTTACAACATGTCTCTGGGGTGCCTGATCTCCGGATTTTCGCTTGCTAATGCTGGCACCAGTCTGGTGCATGCTATGGCTTATCCTATAGGAGGCGAATATCACACGCCGCACGGGATATCGCTTTCTGTGTTGCTCTTGGCCTGCTTCAAAGCTATAGCGGCTTCCAAGGGTGAGCGTCTGATGCGTTTGGCCAAGGCTATGGGGGAAAAAGTTGAAGGGCTCTCCGTCCGCGAGGGTGTGGAAGTGGCTTTGGACGCAATGTTTTACATGCTGCGTAGTGTTGAATTGCCTACATGCCTGACTGAAATTGGGATCACTGATCGAAGCAAGGCGAGAATTTGGGCCAGAGATGCCTGGAACGAAAGGCGACTTTTGGGGCGTGCTCCGCGAGATTTGACCGAGGAGGATATTACCCGTATTTACGAAGACGCTTTTGACCCTTATAAAAACTGACGCTGAATTCGCGCAGGTAAAATAGTTTTGTTTCTTTTCCGACTACATGACCATGTTGATCACTGGGGCAGGCCACTGTGGAGTTATAAAAAGCAACAAAATCATAATAAATAGGAGGGTTTTGCAATGAAAAAGAAGTTTGTGCTGTTTTTGTTCGTGTTTGTCATGTCTGTGCTTGTAAGCAGTGCAGGAGTTTTGACGCACGCAGGCGCGACTACCCCGCCGGCCGGCCCTGATCTACAAATCCATTTCGGTGGAAGTTCCCCAGGAGCAGTCATGTTCTATACTGTAGGTGCATTCGCCAACTCGGTCACACCTCTCGTTCCTGGCATCAATATCACTAACGTGACTACCGGTGCCGCAGTTGACAACGCTATCAGAGTAGCCCAGGGAGACTTAGATCTCGGCATCACCTACGCAATGCTCGCGCATGAGCTAATAACAAACACCGGCATATTCACCGCTCCCCAATGGCATGGAATGGGTGCTGACCTTACCGCTGTCGCGATTGCTTATGACAGCGACTTCTACTTTGTGACGTTCAGAGATTCCGGGATTGAATCAATAATGGATCTCAACGGCAGAACCGTATCTACAGGTGCTCCCGGTTCAGGCGCACAGTTCCTATCCAACCTGGTTCTGGACGTCTTTGAGCTTGACGTAAATCGCGAACACCTTGCGTTCGCTGACACCGTATTCGCAATGAGAGAGGGCCGCGTTGAGGCGCTCGGCGTGGCAGGTTCTCCGGCAGGAGCTATTTCAGAACTGTCCGAAACCGACGATATTATAATCATCCCTTGGACCCGTGAGCAAATTGAGAAACTTATTGAGACTAACCCATTCTTCTACGCGGATTATATGCCGCCGATCTACAGAGGAATGGATGGCCCTGTGCTGTTACCGCACTTCCGTAACTACATTGTCGCGCACCGCAGCGTGCCTGAACAGGCTATATACGATATGCTCTATGCGGCATTCCAGCCTGACGTTCTTGCAGAAATGATCCTCGTACACCGCAACTGGGAATCATTCGCCGGTGACTGCAGAGCTGCAACTGAGCTTGGCATTGAAGTGCATCCTGGCGCAAGAAGATTTTTCGAAGAAAATTCCTGGGCGCCGAATAACCCCTAAAAACTGAACCAAATAGCTGATTATAGCGGTTTGCAAAATCAATCACAGAGCCTGGCGCATAAATTGAGGGCTTTATGGTTGTAAACTTCGCGCACGGTAATGCAAACCGCTATAACAAGGAAGGTTGAAGGCTGTGAAAACAAGAGAATTAGAAGGTTCGCATAAGCTAATATTCTCAGCTGTAGCTATTATATTTTCTGGACTTTTCCTGATACATTCCGGTGTACGCATAATGCCGATGGAGGTTATGCGCCCGCTTTACCTCGCAGCTAATTGCGTTTTGGCGCTTATGCTGTACCCGGCAATACCCGGGAAAAGCGCTGGAAAATCGGTTCCGTGGTACGACTATGTGCTGTGCCTGCTGATAAGCATCTCCATGGGGTATTGGAGCATCAGTTATTTAGATTACGCAATGGTACGTTTTGGGCAAGCCAACATGAGCGACTTCTACTTCGGATTGATCGCAGTCGTCATACTGTTTGAGGTCGCCCGTAGGGTACTCGGTATAGTTATTCCTATCATAGCGTTTATTTTCGCGCTTCAGCTCTACGTTGGCCCCTGGCTGCCCGGTATATTCGCGCACAGGGGTTTTTCGCTGTTCAGAATTATCGATTACATGTACCGTACAGATCAGGCTATATTTGGAACTATTACGCATACCTTCAGTACATTCGTGCTTCCGTTCATAATTATGGGAGCGTTTATGGAGGTCAGCGGCGCTGGAAACTTTTTTATCAAGATGGCAATGTCGCTCACCAGAGGATGGTCCGGCGGGCCGGCTAAAGTTACAGTTATCGGCAGCGCCGTTATCGGCTCGGTTCAAGGCAGTTCGGTGGCAAATGTGGTATCCACAGGCGTATTCACCATCCCTATGATGAAGCGGGTGGGCTTTAAGGCGGAGCACGCCGGCGCAATAGAAGCGGCGGTTTCCACCGGTGCGCAGATGCTCCCACCAGTTATGGGTGCGGGCGCATTTTTGATGGCCAGCCTGACCGAAACGCCCTATATTCAGATCGTATTAATGAGCCTTATTCCGGCACTTCTATATTACTACTGGTGTATGTGCGCCGTGCATTCATACTCAAAACTACACAACATAGGCAACGTGCCCGATGATGAAATACCTAACTGGAAGGAGACTTTCAAAGAAGGCTGGTTCTTCCTGGTTCCCATAGCATTGGTATTCGCACTGATGCTGCGTGGTTTCTCTCCAGACCGTGCAGCGTTTGGCGCAATTGTTTCATGTATATTACTCAGCCAATTCTCCAAGGGGCACAGAATGCGCCCCAAAGATTTCCTGCGCGCGTTGGAAAGCGCAGCTAAGAACAATGTTTCCGTAGGTTCTGCTATAGGCACCCTGGGTATTATAATGGGAGGCCTCATATTGAGCGGTCTCGCACAAAAATTTGGCATCATGGTCGTTATGATGTCCGGTGGAATAGTATTCTTCGCTATTGTACTTGTAGCTTTCGTCGGCGTCGTTGTGGGGTTGGGGTCTACACAGACCGCCGCATATATCATTATGGCACTTATTGTTGTGCCCGGCCTTGTCACACTGGGAGTAGACCTTGTGACGGCGCACATGATAGCATTCTGGTTCGCAGCTCTGTCTAACGTGACGCCTCCTGTTGCGGTATCGGCTTTGGCAGCGTCGTCAATATCTGGAGCGGATCCTATAAAAACAGGAATAGTTGGAATCAGATACTCTGCGCTATTGTTTGTCCTCCCTTTCTCATTTCATTACTTCCCAGATTTGCTGCTTGTACACGGCTTTACATGGAGCACCGTCTACATAACCGTAGCCCTGTTGATTGCTATCCCTATGCTTGCATTTGCCATTATGGGATTTTTCATCCGGCCTTTGTCTGTTCCACTCAGACTGTTGATCGCGCTTGGAGGGTTGATGATGTTTATCCCCGGGATATATCTCGAAAAAGCGGGGCTCGTATTTTGGCTTAACGGATTATTTGCGGTGCGGATTACTGATTTGATAGGAGTCGCAATTCTAATTATAATTGCATTTATTCAGAAACGAGGCCTCAAAGCCACCAATTTTAGACAGGAGGAGTTGCCATGACCAAAGCAGTGGCATTTATTGGAATAGGCGTTATGGGGTATCCTATGACGTCTCATTTGATGGATGCGGGATATCACCTGAAAGTGTACAACAAGACCCCATCTAAGTGTGACGGACTTGTCCAGAAAGGTGCCATGCTTGCGTCTTCTTTGCAGGAGGCTGCAAAGGATGTTGATATAATTTTCACCATGCTACCCAACGAAGACATCATACACGAGGTAATTTTGGGTGATGGAGGACTTGCCTCCACAGCAAAAAAAGGGTGCATTATTTCAAACACCTCCACAGTTTCCCCAGACTCCAACATAAAACTCGGCAAAGAGCTGCAGGTGCGCGGATTGAAGCTCCTTGATTCTCCGGTGACAGGCAGTGGAATACAGGCGAAGGACGCTTCTTTGCTCTTTATCGTCAGCGGAGACGAGGCAGCGTACAACGATGTCCTTCCTCTATACAAAGTGATGGGGGTGGACGCTATCTACGCAGGGAGTGCTATTGGAGCTGCATCTTACGCGAAAATTTGCAGCAACGCGATGATGGCTATCAACATGCTTTCGTTCAGCGAAGCAGTTGTAATGGCAAAAAAAGCCGGTGTTGATCCACAGGTTTTCGTGAAATTCTGTGCTGGAGGCGGGCCTCGCAGCGCTGTGGCAGATAGAAAGATAGGAAAAATTGTCCAACGCGACTTCAGCCCCGCTTTTCGCGCGGCTTTGATGCACAAAGACACAAAATTGGCAGCTCAAATTGCCGACGATTTTAAAATTCCTACGCCGGCACTCAACCTTGCGAAAGAAATGTTCCAGCTTGCGTGTATGGAGGGTTACAGCGACGACGATATATGCGCGCTGGTTAAATGTTACGAAAAATGGGCAGGTATTGAGGTTGTTTGATATTAGAGCCGTTGGCTCTTTTATGAACAAACTTCTTGCCGATGACTACTGGTGTTTCACCTTGATTCAGACTAAACGTTTGTGCAAATTGCTATAATTGAAAAGGAGTGCTTATTTTGCCAAAGAAAAAAGGGCGTCTTGAGTTTCAGGAAATGAAAAAGAATGGTGAAAAAGTAGCCTGGATTACGGCATACGATTTCCCCACTGCGATGTTTGCTGAGATTGCGGGAATGGATATGATCCTTGTGGGTGATTCCCTTGGTATGGTTGTTCTGGGTTATTCCGGCACTATTCCAGTGACTATGGAAGATTGCATACGCCATTGCCAAGCTGTCCGGCGCGGCGCACCCAATACTTTTGTCATGGGTGATATGCCTTTTGGATCGTACCAAGTATCCGATGTTCAAGCGGTCGAGAACAGCGTACGCTTTTTCAAGGAAGCTGAAGTAGACGCAATCAAGTTAGAGGGTGGCGTCCGAGTGGAGAGCCGTATAAAAGCCATTGCCGAGAGCGGCGTTTTGGTCTGCGGACACATCGGTCTGACTCCGCAAAGCTCCGGCCCAATGGGGGGATTTAAGGCGCAAGGTGTAATTCCCGAATCTGCCCGTTACGTTATTGAGGACGCGCTAGCCGTTGAGCGGGCTGGAGCATACGCAGTCCTGCTTGAAGGCATTCCGCCGGAACTGACGGAGTTTATCCACAAAAAACTTTCCATTCCGGTGTACAGCATAGGAGCTGGATTGCCGTGTGATGGCCAGCTTATCATATGCGGTGATATGATGGGGCAATTCCAGGCATTCACGCCTAAATTTGTGAAAAAATACGCTAACGTGGCAGAGGTAGTGACAAGCGCGTTTAAAGAATACGTAGACGATGTTAAAAACAGCCGTTTCCCAGGCGAAGAACATGTTTACCGCATCAAAAAAGGCTGCGAAGCTGAATATGCGGCAATGCTTAGAGAGTACGAGATCAATGAATGATCAAAGGACGCATTTGTATAGCAAATCCGATTTAAAATAGTTTACAAAACCAAAAGAAACAAACCTCCGCTCTACGGGCACCTCCTTTCAAAAGGAGGCTAAAAACAACGCTTGCCAAAGCCCCCTTTTAGAAAGGGGGTGGCGGTGTAACCGCCGGGGGGTTGTTTTGCAGCCTATTTTTAACTAGGATAGCTATAATAAATAACTGGACTATAATTATGAAAGAGGTGAATGACGAGATTTCAGGTATAGTGATTGGAGGCTCATAAGATTGGAGCAGAATGGTTTATTACTGGGGTGTGCCGCTGATGATTTTACAGGAGCCAGCGACCTTGCATCATTTCTGTCGGCTAACGGCGCTAGATGTTTGCTTCTTAACGAAGTACCGGGCATAGGCTACTCATTGCCGGATGGGTATGATGCAGTTGTGATTGCGCTAAAAACGCGCAGCGCAAAACCTGAGATATCCGTTGCAGAAATGAGAGCTGCGTTTCGCTGGTTGCTGGATCAAGGGGCTAAAAAACTCTATTTTAAGTATTGTTCTACCTTCGATTCCACGAAAGATGGAAACATTGGGCCAGTGTTGGATAGCTTGCTTGAGACTTACGATCTCCGTTACATAACGTTATGCCCGGCTTTGCCGGTGAACAAGCGAACAGTACGTGGCGGAAGGCTTTATGTGGATGGGATACCGCTGGAGCAAAGCCACATGAAAAACCATCCGTTGAATCCAATGTGGGACAGCTACATACCTAATCTGATGCAGCCTCAGAGCAAGTATCCATGTTATGTCTTGGATCTCGCAAAGCTACTTAGTGGAAACGAGGCCGTCAAGCATTACATTGATGATTTGCTGGAGAAGGAAAAACGATTTTACCTTGTTTTAGACTGTCTGGATCATGAGCATAGTGTGAAACTTGCAGATTTGTTCGCTAATTTACAGATCAATAGCGGAGGTTCGTCATTTGGGGGAGATATTTTCCGTGCTTTGAATCCCTGTGGAAAATTGCAAACTCGCTCAACCTCATTTCAAGGCAAGGGGCTTATCTTTTCCGGCAGCTGCTCAAAAAACACGCTGGAACAGGTTTGCTATTTCCAGAAACATGGCGGAGCCTCTTTCATGATGTCTCCGAGCAGATTGATGGATGGTTCTCTGAGCTTGGATGAAATATGGTCGTTCATTGAAAATCATGATACAGACATACTGGTGTACAGTTCACAGGAGCATGCAGAAGTTAAAAAGAATCAGGAGATTGGAGGCGCCAAAATTTCAGAGATACTGGAAGAGGCTATGGCGGTGCTCGGAAGCCGTGCCGTGGCCGCTGGGATAAAAAATATTGTGGTAGCGGGTGGAGAAACATCTGGAGCCGTTACTCGCGCTTTGAATTGTACCGCATATGAAATAGGCGTAAGCATTGACCCTGGCGTGCCAATCTTGTATCCGCTTAGCCTTAACGGAGTGCAATTGACACTCAAGTCTGGGAATTTTGGAGGAGAGAATTTTTTTGTCAAAGCGCTTGCTATGATGAATGGAAAAGCTCTCCCATGTTCCTGAAGGGCATGGGAGAATTCGTTTCAGAATATCTGCACGCTGTCATATTTCAGGTAGATTTTTAAAATTGCCCAGAAAGCGTATCGACGCTTCGTAAATATGTTTCCGCGCTAGCGCTTCAAATTCGTTTTTCTCTCCTTTTTTGAAAGCCATATACAATGTTTTGTGTTCAGCATTGGAACGTACAATATCACTCTTATGATGGAGGCTCAAATTCCAACACCACCGGATGGACTTGAGGGCTCTATCATAAAGCTGTGATAAAGACTGATTGGGGCATTCCTGCGCAAATAAGGAGTGGAATTCATAATTTAGGCGGCGGTAGCGCACGAATTCCTCTTTTCCGGAAATTTCTTCCATTTCTCGTAAAACAGATTCCAGTTGCAGGTAAGTTTTCTCTGTTGCTGTTTCACAGGCTAGTCCTCCTGCGAAACTTTCAATCATTTCCCAGATTTGATAATACTCTCTCGCTAGCTCCGCTGATAAAGGAGCTACAATTTTCCTGTTTTGATCTGTTCTCACTACAAGTCCAATATTTTCGAGGCGCAATAAAGCCTCACGCACTGGAGAACGGCTCGTGCCGAATATTTTAGCCAGTTTGTCTTCTGCCAATAAGCTGCGCGGTTTCAGTTTTCCTTCTATAATGCTTTCTTCTATAATGTTAAATATCTTATCAACTAAATGCTCTACTGAAAGACTTTCTTGCGTGCTGAATATTTCATCGTTCATAGGCGAATTTCCCCCTCTATTATTAGCGGCACGTAGTATACGGTGTGAATAAGTAAAATACAATAATAACAGAGGTGGAGGTCAATTTTGCCCGCGATACTTTTTCGAATCGCTCAAAACTCCGCTATAATCTCGCGGAACCGCACTCTCGCCCTTCGCTCGTCAGTAGTGAATAACTTCCCCGGCGTTTTTAAGTTTGCTTATGACATTTTGACCGTTTTCGGTGAAAAAATAACGGTACGTTGTTTCAGGAACCAGCGCCTTTGCGTCTTCGATTCGGCCTTCTTGCAATAATTTCCGCACCGACGAGGCGCTTATCGGCGCGCCGCTGTGTTCTTTGCGCGGCAATACTACGCACTCAATGCCTGCCATAGGCAATTTGGTGCGCATTATCTCGTTGTATTTTCCCGTCACGACGCTGAATGGTTCGTGCCCGACGTAACGCTTTGTAACACCGGCCGCTTCGGCGATTTGCGTGAAAATTGCCAGGTCAAGTTTGGCCTGTGCCTCGATGGCCGTCATTTCGTCTTTTAAAAAATATGACGGAAATACCGCGCTTGAAATCATGTAGCTTTCGGTTTTGTGCAAAATGACATTGGAAAGGTCGGCGCAGCCTTCTTTTACAAGATTATAGCGGTCGGCAAAGGGGAAAAAAGACGCGTCCTCGGACACGACAAACAAGTGCACAACATCGTTTTCGGAGGCTGTTTGTTCAATCAGATAGCGGTGGCCCAAAGTAAAAGGGTTGCAGTTCATCACCAGCGCGGCGGTTTTGCCTGGTTTTCTCTGGGAACGGATATTTTCCAAAAAGCGGCCGCTGAAACCGTTTTTTTGGTTCTCCATCAACAACACTTCGTTTTCAACT
>Ga0131853_10000527_pt1 | contig 70488 bp, 68 predicted proteins | sample TergutLab28metaG_FD_92764 | JGI IMG/M metagenome (GOLD analysis project Ga0131853, IMG submission 92764) | Labiotermes labralis P1 segment gut microbial communities from Petit-Saut dam, French Guiana - Lab288 P1 (version 2) (version 2) | ecosystem: Host-associated > Arthropoda: Insects >... | reverse complement strand
TATCGCTTGGATAATTGTGGTTGAATTTTCGCATCTTGTATACCTGCCTTTTTTACGACAGTATATCATGGATTGACGTTATATTTGATACAATGGAATAATTTATGTCAAACAGGCTCTTAGTTCCGCAGAAAGCGTAAACAGTTCGAGGAGTTTTTCTGTTGTTGGATTTCCCAAATGCATCATGATGTTAAACTCGTGAACGCGGCGTTCCAAATAGGTTTTTTCTAGTAGATAATCCATGTCAGCAGCATCAACAGTTACACCCCATGTTTCATAAAGCCAGTCATCGAAACGGAAAGGCTCTCCATTAGCGATATTAATTTCTTCACCATATGGTATAAACCATACTCCATCGCTGCCATTAAAAATGACCACAACACCTTCATTGCCGGCAATAGAAACAAGGCTGCCGTTCCGAAATACTGAATTGATACTACCACTGATTATTGACAAATTATTATGAGCAATCATTATTCCTTGCGTATCAAGTTGAGAATGTTCATAATCTGTTGCCATATCATCTTCATCTTGAATAATATCATCTGGAGCTTCAAAGACTTCTGCATGATTATCCGGCTCATCAAATGCGCCAGTCGTTCTGTTCATTGCAAAACCCATGCTTAAAACACTTGCAAGTGTAACTGCCATTACAATTACTAACCGTGAAGATTTTTTAAAATTCATAACTCGTTTCACCCTTTCTTTTATACCGCCCTCGCCAAAGGCAAGTGGGTTGCTGTTTGCAATTCGCATTCCTGTAGCTATACGAATAAGCGACATGGAGTAATCTGCACTAATATCGTTGCCAAGCTCCTTTATAACCCGCTCGTCACAAGACATTTCCATGTCGGCACCCATTAACCAAAATGCTAACCACGCAAGCGGATTAAACCAATGCAAACATAAGATAAAATATGCCGCAAATTTTAGGATATGGTCATACCTTCTTATGTGAGTTTGCTCATGTAATAGAATATATCGCCGCTCGTGCTCAGACAGTCCAACTGGCAAAAAAATCTTTGGTGAAATTACGCCAAGTACAAATGGAGATTTGATATTGTCCGCTTCGTAAATATTCGATTCCTTCCATACGGATTTGCGCATTTTGTGTTTTAGGATAATGAAAGAAACAACACCATAAACCACAAGGGCAATAGCACCCAAAAACCAAACCCATGCGCCGATAGTAATCAATATCTGTAAGGGATTGGTACTATAATACGGCGCGGCGGCAGGGAATACATTGTAAGCGGCATTGCTAACCGCATTATTAAAAATCGGAATACCACTGTCTATGGGAGGAATGGATTGCATGGCTATATCCGTTGGGATAGGCGCAGTGTTAAACGGTATTAAGCTAAACATACTTTCAATCGTGAAAGGAAACACAAGCCTAAACCCTGCCACCGCCCAAAGTACATATGAGATTATTTTTGGAGCTTTTTTTAGCAATTGGCGAGCAAGACATATTGCCGCTATGACAAACGCCCCAGTCAGGCTCATATTCAAAATCGTCAAAAATAATGTACCCATGTTCAACCTCCCTGCTTATGCTCATTTATCAGGCACACAAGCTCGTCCGCCTGTTTGTCGGATAGCCCCTTGCCGCCGATAAAGGACGCAAGAAAGTTTGGCAACGACCCCCCAAACGTATCCTCAACGTATTTGCGGCTCTGACCACCATAAAATGCTTCTCGTGTCAGTATTACATAAACCGTTGCATTTTCGTTACCAAATATCCCACGCTCGCACAACCGCCGCAACATCGTGTACGTTGTAGATTTTTTCCAGTTCATTATATCGGCGGCAAGTTTGACAAGTTCGGTCGAGTTAATTGGGGCATTGTCCCAAATAATATTGGCAAATTTCGTTTCTTGCTCACCAAGGGCAAAATCAAGCACAGTAGATACCTCCAAGCTTTAATGTCGTTAAACCTGTCTTAGTTTAACAGTATTAAACCTAGGTGTCAATAGGGATTTTCAAAAATATGTAAAACGGCTTCCCGTTTTGATTCGGGAAGCCATTTAGAAATACAAAGGCATGCCTACATAAACCTCTTTAACCACCCATACGCAAGCTCTCTAACAGGCCGTATAGTCTTATGCCCGTCCCCATGTGCATAAAGCGCGACTTTCTCAGATACATCCAATAATTTATACACGCCAAATGCATTGTAAATGCAAGAAATCGTAGCCATCGTATGTGGGTTATAGTCGTCATGAAGCGGCTCGATAAACAACACTGCCCGTGGTACGCAAAGGGCAATAAATTCTTCATATTCCCATTGGCTGCGGCCGTCTTTGGTCATGTTTTGGGAAAGCGCGGGGTTAAGCGGGCGGTCGTGCTTTACTATACGGTATGCATTGGTGGCGTTTGGGCTTACACCGGCAGAAACCACGGCACATTTTATTCTTTCGTCAAACGCAGTTATAAACAGCGTACCCCTGCCACCCTGGGAATTACCTATCGCGCCGAATTCATTCTTCAGTTTAACAAAATCAAAGCTTTGCGCCGCGTCAATGGCTTTTTTGTGTTGCAAAATCCGCAGCCCGTCTATTGACCAGTCTGGGTATTTTCCCATAAAATCTGCAAGGTATTGTTCCAGATTAAAATCAGGAGTGGGCCCGCCGGGGCATACACTATCCCCAAAACCATATTGGTCTACGGCTACTATTACATATCCCATACGTGCCAATTCGTAACCATATGCCTGTTCGAAACTACCCGGCTCTGTCACAACCTGCATTTTGCCTGGGCCAAAATTTGTTTCATGCACAGCCAAAATTGCGGTGTATTCTTTTTCTTTGCAAAAACCTTCCGGCAAAACGCAAACGCCATTGTTCCAAATACCATCAATTACATGATATCTAAAATCTATATAAGTAAGGCCATTTTGTTCGTATTTTTTAACAATTTCTGTTTTGCTGCTTATGTCAGAACCTGCAGGGTACGACCCCATTGTGTCTTCCACACGTTTTTTTATTTTGCTTCGTATGCCGCACCATTCATCTTTTGTCGTATCTCTTAGGATAATATTATTAAACATTAGCTACCTCCTGGTTGCAATTATAGTTTTCCACAAGCAAATAATAGCGGCTTGTGTACAAAAGGTCAAACACATTTCTTGAAACTTTCTTTGCGGTAATGTATAATACCTCAATTACATACTGGAGGTGCTCCAATGGAAAAACGCAAAAAAATAAAAGCATGTATGTCATTACTGCTTGTGTTTTTCTTAACAGGGTGTTTCGCGCTTCCGGCGGCGGTACCCATACTGCCCCCGCCAGTTATATCCATGCCAGAGCCCCCGGCGTTTACTACGGTACCTGTTTCGCGCGGCACTGTGCGAATGATGACAAGCATACAGGTAACGCAGCATACGCAAGCATCTGTGGAACGCCTCTACTTTGCGGAGGGCGGGCTGCCGCTGCTTGGCATTTTTGTTAGTACGGGTGACCTTGTGCAAGCAGGCGACATTGTGGCCGCACTCGACATGCCAGAAATTGCGGAAGATCTGGAGATATACACCCGCAGGCGTGCCAGGCTTGCGCTTGCACTTCGTCAAGTAGAAGAAAGGCTTTACACTGCGCTTCACCTGGCTGCAACAACCGGCAACCCTGTAGACGATTTGCAATTTATAGAAAGACGTGCCGATGTTTTGGCAGAACTTGCAGTAGTAGATATGTACATTGCATATTTGCGCCGTCTGGACGAAGGACGCTATTTACGTTCTCCGGTTAGCGGCATTGTAACCGAGGCGTGGAACTTCTTTTACGGAATGCAAACAGAGGCCGGGCGCGCAATAGTATTGGTTGCGGATCAGCCCCATGACGAGATTGTATTTGTGGCACGCGGCCCAATGACGGCATATCTGCGCCCAGGAAATTATCATAGGATGATAATCGAAAACTCATTCTATTTAACGCGAGTCATTGACCCATACGTATATGACATTACTCACACTACGGACGATGCTTTTTTAGTATTTGCAGACGCACCGCCTATTTTACCGGGCCGTGTTATGGGGCGTGTAGAGCTAAATTTTATGCAAGTGGACGATGTGTTGTATATCCCAACACCTATTGTACGGCGCGTTGGCGGCCATACTTTTGTATATGTAATTGAAGATGGCCTGCGTACAATGCGTGACGTAGAAATAGGCCTTGTAGGCAATGTGGGGCATGCCATTACAGAAGTTGTAAGCGGCCTGTACGAAGGGGAGTTGGTGATACGATGAAAAAACTACTTCTCTTATTATTCCTGATTTTTTTAACCGCTTGTACAAGCTACCCCGTTGGCCAAGGGCCGGACTTGATTTACCCAATAACCACAATAGGCGAAGTACGAACCATCAGTACCCGCGTGGGTTATGGCAATGTTGTAAGCAAAAATATTCTTAACGGGGTTGTTAGAGTGCATTCAGAAGCTGTGCTGCATGCAGGCAATGCCGCTATTATGGGCGAGTTATTTGTGTGGCCGGGGGATACAGTAACGGAAGGGCAATTAATTGCAAGGCTAAGCGTTTCAAATTTGCAGGAGCGATACAACGAACAAGCCCAACGCATAGCAAATATGCGCAGTATGAACAGCATCACAAATGAAGAACTATTGCTGGAAATTGATATTTTGGAGATGACATACGCCAATATACTTTGGACGGCGGCAGAAGTTATGGACGCAGACGCAATTGAGGGCATAAGCAAAATTCGCGAAAGCATTGTATGGGCAACTCTTGCCCTTGACCATGCCCGCGCAAACCAGGCACTTGACTTGCAGGATGAAGAACTTATATTGACAGAACTACGTGAAGCCCTAACTCAAGCGGATATTGTCGCGCCAACAAGCGGGACTGTTACTGCGCTTAGTAGCGGGCCCGGGTGGTGGGTAAATACCCGCAGCCCTATTTTGTACATTGCGTGCAATTACAACTCGTATATTTTTTTGGAATATGTAGGACAGCATATGAGTATTCAAGATTTCCGCGATGCTGCGCGTTTGCAAGGGCAAATAGGGGCAAATGTTTTTGATTTGGAGCTTATCCCCCCTACCCCGGCGCAAAATTTATACTATAGACGGCGCGGCTTACAATCCTCAATCAGGTTTAACATCTTATGCGACAACCCACCACCTGTCGGCACAAGCGTGGCCATTCACCAATACTTGCATTGGTACCAAAATGTATTGCGTATCCCGCATCATGCCCTTTTTTGGGATATTCCAAGCCTTATGATTGGCCCATTTGTTTATAAAATTGTGGACGGGCAGCGCATAGCAACACCCATAACAATCGGCGAAGTCACTACAACTTATATTGCGGTATTAAGCGGTTTGCAGGAAGGGGATGAAATTTATGTTAGGTCGTAAACTTCTTTTACTGCTTATTATCGTGTTGTCATTTTCCGCCTGCGCCACACAAACTCCTACTACTGACCCAGACAGGATTGCAGAGGTAGAAGAACAAGGGATTTTGCGCATTGTTGAGGCAGTACAAGAAGACGAGCAAGCAATTGCGCAAATAGCTGGGCTGCAAACAACTACTGCTTTTGTCGGCTCTTTAACAGACAGTTTTAGCCCACAGATATGGCTATTTTTCTTCAACATGCATGTTCTGTCTTTTGAACGTTATTATGGAAATGTCACGCTTACCACACCGCGCGGCCAACGGCGTGTACGTGAAGGGGACAAGCTTGCCAACCTGGAATATGATAACGAGCGCATGGGAATTGACCGTGCAGATGCACAGCGGCAACTGGATCAATTAAATCGTAATTCCGCAAGCGAAGCACAGCGGCTGCGCGTCCAACTTGAAGATGCCCGTTATACCCTGTATAACGCAAGCGAACAAGACTGGGTAGAGCTGGCACTCAAACATGCGCAGGCAGAACTGGCTTACGAACGCTTTAGACTCAACACAGAAAACACCCGCACCAATTTACAGCAACGTTTGACAGACTTGGACAATGCTTTGGCGGGCGAATATATAACCGCTCCGTTTGACGGGTTTGTTATGTGGGTCAATTTTATAGGAGACAGCTTTTTTCTACGGGAGCGAAACTGGCCCATTATGGGTTTTGCATGTGAAGAGACGTTCATTTTTGGGATTAATCTAAGGCCGGATCAGCTGTATGTGCTAAACTATGGCAGTATTATTACAATTAGCGCAACTACGACAGGGCGGACGCACACTATTGAGTTTGACGCAGCTGTTGTAACGGACCCATGGGCCACAGGCGAACGCAGCCACTTTACTTTCTGGCTTAGGCCAGTTGATTTAACTGGCTTTATGGAAGCCCTGTACGAAATTGACCCATATGACCCACTATACACTATGCGAAATATGACATTTAATACTGAAATCCGCGCGTATCTGGCCGACACAGGCATTTTGCTGCCCACTAATGCTATAAACTCCGAAGATTGGCGCAGGTTTGTATGGGTATATGATAACGGAAATATAGTGCGCCGCTTTATTGATATTGGGCACAGCATAGATGGCTATACCCACGTTATAACCGGTATCGAAGCTGGTACAGAGGTTGTGATTATGCGATGATTAGTTTCCTATGGCGAAAAATACTCAAAAATAAGTGGCTGACACTTAGCCTGCTGTTTGGCAATATTTTGCTTATTGGCATTGTAACAGCTACTCCGCTATTTACAACTGCTACCATGCAGCGCATTTTTCAAGAAGATATGCGCACTATGCAGCATGAAGAAAATACATTCCCGGCTATTATACAAATGGGTTATACATTTAACCGGGAACGCTATTTTTGCCATACAGAAGTATACAATTATTCCCGCTTTGGCATATGGCCAGAAGTAGTCGAAAAGCTAAACGTGCCGAATATTATGTCAATTCAAGCCTATACAATGACAAACATCCAGGCAATCCCCAGCACATCGCGAGAAGATTCACCAATTACACGCCAATTTACATTTGCAGGTATCGAGGGCTTTGAATCGAATGTACAGCTTTTGCATGGGCGTTTGCCGTCCCCAGAATTGGTTGACGGGCGCATTATGGAAATTATAGTTTCCGAAAATGCAATGCACCGCGGCAGGATGATGCTGGATGAGCTTTGGGATATACGCACAGGCGGGTTTGGCGGCATGCAGCTTCGTGTTGTAGGTGTGTTTGCCATGGCCCAAGATTCAGAGGCTTTCTGGTCTGTCGTGCCGGTTGATATTTCGCAATATTTAGTTGCTCATTACAGGCTGATACACCAGCAATTTGCTCACAACTATATAACAAATTACAACTTAACCGCGTATTTTACACAGGCGTTAGACTTTTCCGTCATGCATATACTGGATGTAGACCACTATCAACAGGCAATACAGGCTATTCACGAACGCTTGCACGAAGTAAGTTTGGGTTTAACTTTTGAAGTCAATTTTACCGACACTATGGTAAACTTTACAGTCCGTACAGAAAACTTGCCAATTACACTTTGGATTTTGCAATTGCCGCTTTATGTAATGATGGCACTGTACATCTACATGGTTAGCCGCAAAATTTTAGAAATGGACAAAAATGATATTGCGGTATTACACAGCCGCGGGGCAAGCAGGCGACAAATTATTGGGATGTATGTCTACCAAGGGTTATTTATTGGGGCTATAAGCTTTGTTATTGGGCTTGCACTTGGGGTTGCAATTTGTCAAATGATGGGGGGCAGCAACGGCTTTCTTGAAATGGTAGCGCGGGAGTCACTGTATGTACGCATTACGGGCGAAGCCATGTTGTACGGCGTTATTGCAGCCGCATTTTCATTTATGACAATGCTGCTGCCAGTAATAAGCTTCTCGAAAGTGAATATAACAGACCATAAGACCAGCAAACGCAACAAAGCCGTTTGGCAGCGATACTTCCTTGACATTATTTGTGTTGCGGCGGCTGTTTACGGCATATACACTTTCAATAACCAGCAAGAACTTATGGCCGCACAAATGACAGACACCCAATTTGTTGACCCATTGTTGTTTTTCAATTCCTCGGTATTTATTTTGGGTGTGAGCCTGCTATGCCTACGGCTGTTTCCGTATTTTATGAAATTGGTATTTTTGATAGGGCGCAGTTTTTTTTCGCCTTCAATTTATGCGTCCATGCTAAAAGTTATGCGCTCTGCCGGGGAAGAACAATTTATAATGCTGTTTTTAGTATTTACCATTGCAGTAGGCATTTTTAGTGCCCAAGTTGCCCGCACAATAAATCTAAACAATGACCACCGCATCTTATATACAGGCGGCGCGGACATTACTTTCATGGAGAGTGTAGCTATTTTTGGACGGTGGGAAGACAATATGCCCCCTGCTACCGACGCCGGTTGGGTTGGCCCAGTGCCCAGATACATTGTTTATACCGAGCCTGACTTTAGCCGCTTTACAAACTTTGATGAAGTGGATAATATCACAAGAGTTATGCGGCAAACCGTTACGCTTAGGCGCGGAACGGCCTCTATTCTTAACGAAGTAGATTTGATTGGCATCGACACCTACTCTTTTGGAAATACAGCCTGGTTCCGTTATGATTTGCTGCCGCTTCACATAAATTATTTTTTAAATTCGCTTGCCTCTGTGCCAAATGGGGTGCTGCTTTCCGACAATTTCCGTACTGCTTTGGAATACGACGTGGGCAATCTCGTTAACATACGGGATATCTGGTGTCCCGTTAACCAACCAGCTACCGGGACGCCGCCCTCCGGCAATTTTGAAGTAATAGGCTTTGTAGAACGCTGGCCAGGCATCCCCCCCATACAAAGGGAAGAACTGCCAACTGGCGAAATTCAAATGACAGAACCGTTTTTCGCCATAGTAAACTTTAACCATATTCAAACCACATGGGGCATACGCCCATACGAGGTTTGGATGCAAACCAATACGGATTCTTCGCAATTCTTCCACGATTTTGTAGAGGAACATCGCATTCGTTTTTATTCGTTTTTTGATACAAATTCTAATTTGGCTGCAATCCGTACCGACCCTATAGTCATGGGCATGAACGGGATACTTACAATGAGTTTTGTTACAACTTTGCTTGTTAGCTTTACCGGGTTTTTGATATATTGGATATTGTCAATTAAGTCACGTGTGTTACAATTTGGTATATTTCGTGCTATGGGATTAAGTATGCGCCATATCATAAGCCTGCTTGTAAACGAACAAATTTTTATTACACTAACATCGCTTGTGTTTGGCGGGATTGTTGGTGCGGTTGGCGCACGGCTATTTGTACCCATAATACAAGTATCCTATACCGCGGCAGACCAAGTTTTGCCGTTGGTTAGAATTATGGAAGCCCAAGATTACCGCAATTTGTACGGCGTACTAATAGTTATGATTGTACTGTGCCTGTTGGTTTTAGCAAGCTTTATTTCACGGATAAAAATTACCCAAGCCTTAAAACTTGGTGAAGATTAGAGGAGCTGTTCATGGATTTTTGCAAAAAATTAATTTTCTTGACTATGCTGCTACCCATGCTATTCTTGTCTGCTTGTTTTGCGCTGCCGGCAGAGGCTATTGCACTGCCCCCGCCCACGCTGGCTGTGCCGAACATACCGCCAATACCAACCGTGCCCGTTGCGCGCGGCAACGTACAAATGACAGCAGCCCCATGGGCAACATACTTGCCCGCGCGTGAAGAGCGGCTGCATTTTACGGAAACAGATATTCCGGTACAGGGTATTTTTGTGTCTGTAGGGGACGAAGTTAGAGCCGGGGACATAATTGCTGCATTATATATGCCCGAGGTCAATGCCATGCTTGACGACTTACTTCGCACACAGGCCGATATGCAACTGCGTCTTGCGCAGGTAGACGAGCGACGCAACCTAGCCCTTTCTATTGCGGCAACATCCGGCATACCCGTTGACGACACGCATTTTTTAGAAAGCCGCGCTAGCATTAGGGCAGATTTAGAAATTTTGCAAATGGACATCGAATATGCGCGCCGGCTAAATGAAACACGTTATTTGCGGGCATCCATGGACGGTGTGGTAAACCGTGTCGCACCATTTTTTGTGGACATGAGATCTCACCCACGCACTCTTATTGCCCTAATTACCGACCACGACTACACTGCATTTATCGTAGCCGCACATGTTGCGGAATTTATGCACCCTGGCGATTACTTTAATATGACCTTAGAAAGCGGCACTTTTTTAATGCAAGTCGTAGACCCGGACGAAGCAGGGTTTATAAGCAGTGGCACTAACGTATTCGAGGCATTTTTAGTATTTGTAGACCCGCCGCCATCTTTACGCGCTGGCGAACGGGGGCAAGTGCATATGCTATTTGATGAAGTTTATGACGTTTTATACATCCCAGCCTCTGCACTGCGGCGCATTGGGGATGATCGCACTGTGGTTATTGACCGCACTTTTGTATATGTAATGGAAAATGGCTTGCGCAGTGTGCGGGATGTTGTAATTGGCCTTGAGGGCGACTATCTTGTAGAAGTAATCAGCGGACTTAGGGAAGGTGAATTGGTGATACCATGAAAAAACTTTGCTTGATATTTCTTGTATCACTTTTCGTCATTACCGCATGTAGTTCTGCAAGCCCGCGGCCGCTTTTGTTGGATCCGGTTACAGCACGAACCGGCTCTGTCCGTGTTTCATACGGGAATGTAGAAGTAAAAACAATCCACCCGGGGCTGGTTAGGGTGCAATCAGAAGCCGTGCGTCTGGAAACAGGCAGCGGTATTTTAGGAACGATATATGCATGGCCTGGCGACGAAGTTACGGCCGGCCAGCTATTGGCAAGGCTTGATATAGAAAATTTACGGGAGCGGTATGACGACCAACTTTTGCGCATAGCAAATATGCGTCGCTTGCATAGCTTTGTCAACGAAGAAAACGCGTTGGAAATTTCCGTTTTAGAATTATCCTATGCCAACACCATATGGGATGCGGCAGAGAATTTTGATACCGATGCTATGGAACGTGCCGAGCGGATTAGAGAAAATATCGAATGGGCAAACCTTACCAAGCAGCAAACAATCGCAACCCAAAACGCAAGCCTGGCCAGGGAAGAACGCCGTATTACAGAGCTACGCGACGCTTTGGCCGATGCAAATATCTACGCCCCAATTAGCGGTACAATTTCATATATAGCGATAGGCCCAGGGGAATGGGCAAACACTTTTGCGCCTATTATGTATATAATTTGCCACAACGCAGACCTTTTCATAGAATATGTTGGGCAAACTCTAAACCTGCTACGCACACGAGCTGTAGTTCGCGAGCAAGGACAGATAGGAACCACATTTTTCGATTTAGCGTTTATCCCCCCCACTGCGGAAGAGCAAGCTTACTATACCCGCCGCGGCATAGCACCGCCAATACGTTTTGAAGTTACATGCGATAATTTTGAGTGGCCGCCTATTAGCACCGCCGTATCGCTGCATTTTTATAGCAGGTTTTACGAAAATGTTTTGCGTGTACCGCGCAATGTTTTATTTACAGATTCGGCACTTAATCAGTTCGTATATAGAATCGAAGACGGAAATCAGGCGCAAGTATTTGTAACCACCGGGACAATAACAGAGACTTATGTGGCAATACTTAGCGGATTGCAGGAAGGGGATGAGATTTTTGTCAGACCGTAAAATTATTTGTACAATAATCGTTTTTTCCATTTTTATCGCCCTGCTAACATCCTGCGCAAACGAAAGCACTTACAATATTGCGGAAGCCGTATCACAAGGACTTATTTTGCCTATGGATATAGATGCACAGTATGCCCCGGCCCAAGAAACTCACCACAACCTTGCAACTGCGCATATAGGCCAGTTAACCCACACCGCCCAATTTAGTGTAAACCTTCACTTTCCAATACAACATGATTTACATTTTAAATCTGACACAGGCAATTTTACATTGTTTATAGAGGACGGCCAGCATGTGTCAGAAGGCGAAAAACTTGCAGTTCTAACATTAGATGGCGACCAATTTGATAACGAACGTGCCGAAATAAACCGTATACAGGCAGAAATACGCCTGCAACAGTTTGACCAAGCTACTGCCAGCGAAACCAGCAGACGGCGAACAGAAATTGGCAATGCGCGGTTTTATGCAGAACATGCAGTTAGCGATGCAGAACTAACCCGCCTTCTAATCAACTTAGCACAATTGGAGCTTAGATATGACAGGTTCCGTTTTGAAACGGCAAACACCCGTAACGAGTTAGTGCGTGAACTTGATGAATTACGCAGTGCAGTTACAGGAGAGTATCTGCTTGCCACACTTGATGGAACTGTGCGTAGTATTGCGGTAAATCAATACGGCACATTTGAAGGCAGGCAGCCCCGGATTTTATCATTAGTAGATGAGGAAACTTTCTTTTTTACAATACAAACAAGGCAGCAGATGATATCACCAATGGTTGGCGTCCTTAATTATGGGGACATAGTAACAATACAATCCCAAAGTCAGGCATATCGCGGCAGCCCCCCTACCCTTTCATTTGATGCGCGCGTTGTAACAGACCCATGGGCAGCAGGTGTCCGCACAGAACCTTTATTTTGGCTGGTACCTGTAGACATGGAGGGGCTAATGGAAAGCTTATACGAAATTGACCCATATAACCCCATTCAAGTATTGCGCTCATTTTTCTTAGAAACCAGCATAACCTATAAGGTTGCAGATTATGGCGTTTTGGTGCCGCACAATGCAATCCATACGCAAGACAGGCTTTTTTTTACATTTATATATGAACAGGGCGACATAATTAGACGATTTGTAAACCCGCATGTACGTGCTGGTGTTTATTCACATATCATCACGGGTATTGATGCAGACGAACAGGTGGTGATTTTACCATGATAAGTTTTTTATGGCGCAAACTTTGGAAAAATAAATGGCTAACACTTTGCTTATTACTGGGCAATATTTTGCTTATTGGCATTGTTACGGCTACCCCGCTTTTTACCACCGCTACAATGCAGCGTATTTTTCAAGAGGATATGCGGTATGTGCAACATAGTCGCAATACTTTTCCGGCCATCATGCGGCTAGAATACACATTAAATCACCAAACCGAGGGTACTCGCATCGACATGTACGATTATGCCCGTCATCAATTATGGCCTAATATTGTGGCAGAACTTGGAGTATCGTCCAGCATGTCTGTACGGGCATATTCAATGTCGCATATTGGTGCAGTGCCATATCATTCACGGGAAAATAACCCACGCCCACGCCAGTTAAGCTTGTTTGGGGCAGTAGGCTTTGCAGATAACATAAATATTGTGCATGGACGTTTGCCTGCTGACGAGCTGGTGGATGGGCGCATTATCGAAGTTGTAGCTTCCGAATTTGCTATGCGCAACCAAAATCTTATAATGAATGAAATAATGAGAACTAACTTAGGCGACTTTGAAGAACCGCTTCTGTTTAAAGTTGTAGGCGTTTATGAGTTTGCGGAAGGTTCGGATGCATTTTGGTCTATTATGCCTTTTCATGCGCCAACATGGCCGCTGGCATCTGACAGGCTGCTAAGCAGCTTTATGACGGATTACGGATACGACTACTGGATAACCGCTGTATTTATAGAAGTGTTGGATTTTACCCAAATGCATGTACTAGAAGTGCCGCATTACCAGAATACAATACTTAATACTACCGACCTGTTTCGTAATATGGGCAGGCGTCAATGGGAGTTTGACGTTAATTTTTACTCCACCATGCAGCAATACGTTGCCCGTACAGAACGGTTAGCAATTACACTTTGGGTTTTGCAATTACCGATGTATGTAATGATGGCATTGTATATCTACATGGTTAGCCGTCAAATTTTGCTGTTGGACAAAAACGATGTTTCTGTACTGCACAGCCGCGGCGCAAGCAGGAAGCAGATATTGGGGATATACGTTTTACAGGGGCTGTTTGTTGGTATCTTAAGCTTCCCGCTTGGGGTTGGGCTTGGCGTTATTATGTGCCATACAATGGGCGGCAGCAACGGTTTTTTAGAAATAGTACAGCGCGCGGCACTGGACGTAACTATTACAAATCAGGCCCTTTTATACGGGCTAATTGCGGCTGCGTTTTCATTTTTTACAATGCTGATACCGGTTAGGTCATTTTCTAAAATTACAATTGTTGACCATAAACGAAAAACTACAAAAAAACCTATTTGGCAACGTTACTTTTTGGATGTCCTTTGCTTTGGCGTAGCCATGTTAGGCTTGTACAATTTTACTGTCCAGCAGGAGCACATGGCCGCTAATCTAACAGAAGTCCAATTTGTTGACCCGCTACTGTTTGTAAATTCCTCGTTCTTTATCTTGGGGACGGGTCTGCTTTGTCTGCGACTGTTCCCATATTTGGTCAAACTTGTTTTTGTTATAGGACGCAGAATTTTTTCACCTTCTGTTTATGCGTCTATGTTAAGGGTTATGCGCTCTGCCGGGGAAGAGCAGTTCATAATGCTGTTTTTGGTATTTACCGTTGCGGTAGGCACATTTAGTGCACAGGTTGCACGCACCATTAATTTGAACAACGACCATCGCATCCAGTATATGGGGGGCACAGACCTGGTTTTTAGGGAAGAATGGTGGGACAATGTAATACCAGAAATGCCGCCGCCATATATTGTGTATTTCGAGCCAGATTTTAACCGCTTTTTGCATTTTGAAGAAGTAGAAAACATAACGCAAGTTATGCGGCGGCGTATAGAGTTAGCTGCGCCCGGTTCAAGAATTAACAATATGTCTATGATGGCTATTGATACCCGCAGTTTTGGCGAAACTATCTGGTTCCGTGACGATTTACTGCCTATTGACATAAATTACTTTTTAAATGCTCTTGCCATCACGCCAGACGGTGTGCTTCTTTCCGATAATTTCCGCACAACTTTAGGATATAGTGTAGGTGACATAGTTACCATAACCGACATACCAAGGCTTGGTTTAGCCAGTTCTAGCCGTTTTGTAGTAGCTGGCTTTGTAGAATACTGGCCCGGCTTAGACCCTATTATACGAACGCGCTTGCCAACTGGCGAAATTAGAATGGTGGAAGCATCTTTTGCAATAACAAACCTAGGGCATATAATAACCAATTGGGGAATACGACCGTACCAAATATGGATGGACGTCAACGCAAATTCTACAGAATTTTTTCATGATTTTATACAGGAAAACTTCGTAAGAGTAGCAGAATTTGATGATACAATGTCCGCTTTGGTGGCAATAAGGTCTGATCCGGTTGTGCAAGGTACCAACGGTGTACTAACCATGAGCTTTATAGTAACGCTTCTTGTTTGCTTTACCGGGTTTTTGATTTATTGGATACTATCTATAAAGTCCCGAGTGCTGCAATTTGGTATTTTTCGTGCAATGGGGCTTAGCATGCGTAATATAATTAGTCTGCTTGTAAACGAACAACTATTTATAACGCTTACGGCCCTTGCAATTGGCGGTGCTGTGGGCTTTGTTAGTTCGCGGCTGTTTGTGCCGCTTATACAGCTATCCTACTCTGCCGCAGATCAGGTTTTGCCGTTGATTATTACAATGGAAGCCCGCGATTACAGGAATTTGTACGGCGTACTTGCAATTATGGTTTCGCTGTGCTTACTGATTTTAGCCAGCTTTATTTCACGGATAAAAATTACCCAAGCATTAAAGCTTGGTGAAGATTAAAAATCAAGTGCCAACTTTATACGTGCAAGCTCGTCACGTTCCCGCTCTTCTAATTGGTTTGATATGTATTTTGTTTGAGCCTCATATTTGGGAATTGTAACATTTTTTAATGCCGAAGCACGCTTTTGTGCCTTTTTCATACCAGCTTTGATACATTTTGTTGCTGTCTGCAACTCTGCAAGCCTTAGCAGCAATATTTTTACTTCCTGCCATGCTAAAAATGTTTCATCCAGTGCAATTGAGCCTTCGCATAAATTATACGGGGGCATTTTTTCAATCATTTCTTCAATTTTTGGTACTTTAATGCCCATAATACTACGCAATGTTATTATTAAACTTGTATCAATAGCAACTTTTTTAGTGATTTTTTTTAACCTTTTTTCTCTAATTTCCAATTTAGTACGATTTAATAGATATTTTGACACTTTTAAACGCGAAATCAGTTGATTTTTTAATTGTTTTGTAGTATTCTCTATCAATGCTAATTCTTGTAAATATGTCTTATGTTTCCTATCCAGCAAATCGTAACCTTGTGTCGCAAGATACAATTTGTACTTTGCTGTTTGAAGATTTTTTTTGGTAGGCTGCATTTCCATTTTTTCACCACTTCCATTTTTTCTATGCATATTATTAAGTCTGCAAGCTTAGACTTATATTGTGAATACAAATTTGGGAGGGATTTTATTATGCATACATCATATATGCCGTCTGTTGGCATGGTCGGAAGTGGAGGACGTGAAGTTGCAAAGGCATTTTTACGTATGGCTGGTGGGCGGGCCAGCTGTTATCACATAACAGATAAGCACCGCACAGGCCCCAAAGTTAACGTCTTAGTAGCTACAGAAGCTTCTCCTGTTTTAACAAATATTGTACCCGATTTAAATCGTGACGATTACCTTGTGGTAAACGCCGACGACAAAACTATTTTTCCGTTATTGTCTCAAAGTAAGGCTACTCTCATTACCTATGGATTCAATGCAAGGGCATGTATTACTGCATCCAGCGTTACAGAAGATGGGCTCCAAGTGTGCATTCAACGATCCTTTTTTGGAATGGACGGCACAGAACGGTTGCCACAGGAATTCTCTGCTAAAGTAAATGACGAAGAAAACTCGGACAACGTGCTTGCAGCGGCGGCGGCACTTGCTGTCATAAATCACAGCTTGCCTGAATAAGGTATATAAGGTCATCAAAAGCGAAAGGTGACTCCGCCGTTTAATATAGCGGCGGGGCGCACCTACTTCGTAATGAAGAGAGAGGCGGGAATCATGGAAAACGGCAATAACTTCATCGACATTGGGGGACGCATAGTGTCGGATTTTACATTTAGCCACGAGATTTACGGAGAAGGATTTTATCGCTTCGATGTAGAAATTAGTAGGTTAAGCGGCGCAGGCGATGTTTTGCCCATAACTGTATCCGAACGCATTGTAGATAAGGATACAATGCTGGTTGGGCAGCTTGTGCGCATCAACGGGCAAATACGCTCGTACAATAACTATGTAGAAGCTGAAAAAAGAAATAAGCTTGTACTTACAGTTTTTGCACGAGATATAGAGCTTATAGCAGAATTGCCAGAGCAAAACCCAAACGACACCTACTTAGACGGCTACTTGTGCAAACCTGCAATATACCGCACCACCCCCTTTGGAAGGGAAATTTCTGATTTGTTGCTTGCAATCAACCGCTCGTACAATAAATCCGACTACATACCATGTATTACGTGGGGTCGGAATGCACGTTATGCCAGCAAACTTACCGTAGGCGACAGGGTTCGCCTATGGGGAAGAATGCAAAGCCGCCAGTATCAAAAAAAGTTTGAAAACGGCGAAGTATTAGAAAAAACCGCTTATGAAGTATCTGTATCAAAAATAGAAATTGTATCAGAAAATGCCGAAAACGAAGTGCTAGAGCAAGTTGATGCATTTGAAAATCAAGAATAAGTAGTTAAGAGGTGTTGCAGGCGGTAATTTGCAGCATCTTTTTTTGACTTGAATTATCTGCCATAATAATGTAATATGTATAAACAACGAAAGCGGCTGCGCCGCTTCCCGAAGGAAGCGGAAATGGGCTTTGCCCATTGTAGCGGCGGGGCTTGGGGCAGCAGCATGGGCTTCAGCCCTGCAGTGCCCCATTTAAATGGGAGTAGATGGGTGCTGGTGTGCCCCCTGGTCTTCAAAACCTGTGCCGGTGGTCAAAAGCTGCCTAGGTGGGTTCGATTCCCACATATTCCCGCCAAAAATATCATGCGTATAGCAATTTAATTGTCTATATTGCATGTTGATATAGGACAACCATGGACACAAGCAAAATTACAAAACTTGCCGCATGTGGCGGCTGTACAGCCAAATTGCCGCCGGGGATGCTAAGGGACAGCCTTTCTAGCATCCCTAAATTTAGTGATCCCAATTTAATCGTAGGCTTCGACTCTTCGGACGACGGCGCGGTTTACAAACTTAGCGACGATACCGCTATTATCAAAACCCTCGATTTTTTCCCGCCTATGGTGGACGACCCATATTTATTTGGGCAAATTGCCGCGGCCAACGCACTTTCCGACATTTACGCAATGGGCGGGCAAGTTAAAGTCGCGCTAAACATCGTGGCTTTCCCAGAGAATGAAGACCCTACCGTTTTGGCCGCAATCCTTAAGGGCGGCGCGGAAAAGGTAAAAGAAGCTGGCGGCGTGTTGTGTGGCGGGCATTCCATTAGCGATGCCACAATTAAATATGGCCTGTCGGTAACGGGTGTCGTGCACCCCAGCAAAATTATGCATAATAACCGCTGCAGGATAGGCGATAAAATAATCCTTACAAAACCGCTTGGCGTAGGGCTTGTGACTTCTGCTTACAGGGTTGGCGAAGCTGACGAAAATAGCTACAACCAAGCCATTACATCCATGCTTACATTAAACAAATACGCATTTGAAATTGCGCAGCAATTTGATATTTCAAGCCTGACAGACGTTACCGGCTTCGGCTTTTTAGGCCATTTAAATGAAATGGTGGCACCTGGTTACTCCATTAATATAAACAGCTCACGTGTTAACTACATCCCCGAAGCTATGCGCCTTGCGCGCGAGTTTTTGCTAACATCTGCTGGGCAAAAAAACCGCAATTTCCTTGATGGCAAGGTAGAATTTGACGGTGTACAAGATGCCATGCAGGAAATTTTGTTTGACCCGCAAACATCTGGCGGGTTGTTGATAGCCGTAAGTGATGCAGACGCTATGCAACTCCTTGCGCGGCTTCAAAAATTGCCGATTGCCTCGTCCTTGGTGGGCAGTGTCGTGCCAAGATTGGTGAAAAATATACTTGTAGGAGTTTGATCAACTATGACCATAATCAACTGTGTTGGCGATATTTGCCCGATACCTGTAATTAAAACAAAAAAAGCCATTGCAGAAGTGGACATTTCACAAGGGCTCGAAGTTGTTGTTGACAACGAAATTGCGGTACAGAATATATCTAAGTTTTTAAATTCTGTGGGATGTAAATATTCAACCAGCGAAGATGGCGGTAATTTTGTGATAACCATATCGCACGCGGCTCCCCAGGAAATCAAAGCCTCTGGATTGCTTCGCTCCGCTCGCAATGACGGCGGCGAAAATAACAATGACAGCGGGGCTATCGTCGTCATATCTTCACAATTGATGGGCAGCGGCGACGATGCACTTGGCAAACTCCTGATGAAGGGTTTTATTTTCGCTGTATCGCAACTGGAAACCCTGCCAAATGCAATTATTTTCTACAATAGCGGCATATATCACGCATTAAAAAATGCCGACAGTGTTAAAGATTTACAAGCCATGCACGAACAAGGTGTAAAAATTTTATCCTGCGGCACATGCTTAAAGCACTACAATGTGCTTGACGACCTTGCCGTTGGCGAAGTTACCGACATGTACAATATTGTAAACCTGATGCAGCAAGCTACAAACATCCTGCGTCCATAGTATGATTTACTTAGACTCGGCAGCAACATCATTGCAAAAACCTGCGCAAGTAACCTCTGCCATGGTAGAGGCTGTTAAGTCGCTGGGAAACCCGGGACGTGGTGCGCATTCGCATTCGCTTGACGCTTCAAAATGTGTATATCAAGGACGCAAAACTATTGCGTCTTTTTTTGGTGCCGCCCCACAGCAAGTTGTATTTACCGCAGGCGCGACAGAAAGCTTAAACATTGCCATAAGCGGGCTTTTGAAACCTGCCGACCACGTAATTACCACTGTATACGAGCATAATTCTGTACTGCGTCCTTTATATAGTTTAGGGGCAGCGTTGTCCATTGTAAAAGAAATTTCTTGCTGTCATTTAAAACCTAACACAAAAGCCGTGGTAATAACCCATGCCTCTAACTTAACAGGCCAAATTTTAGACTTGCAAGCCGCGTCTAAGTTTTGTAAAAAGCATGGATTGCTTCTTATTGTAGATGCGGCGCAAACTGCCGGGCTTATTCCGCTAAACATAAAAGACATGGACGTACTTTGTTTCACCGGGCACAAATCCTTATTGGGGCCTCAGGGAATTGGCGGCCTTGTTGTGGGGCGCGATATAAATATAACGCCAACAAAATTTGGCGGTTCTGGAACAGACAGCTTTTCAAAAACCCAGCCTGGCAAACTGCCGGAATCACTTGAAGCCGGGACACTAAACACACCCGGTATCGCGGGGCTTACCGCTGGTATCGAATATATTTGCCGTACAGGTATGGAAAATATGTACGAAAGCGCGCTAAAACTCGCCAAGCTGTTTCACGAAGGGGTTGCCGCCACACGCGGTGTCAAAATTTATTCCGGCTTAGATGCCGCAAATATGCCCATTGTTGCGCTTAATATCGGCAACATGGATTCTGCAATGGTGGAATTTAATCTTTCAAATAAATATGGCATTTCTACACGCGGGGGGGCGCATTGTGCACCGCTGCTGCACAAATTACTGGGAACAGAAGAGCAAGGAGCCGTTCGCTTTAGCTTTTCGTCGTTTAATACAGAGGCCGAAGTGCAAGCGGCCATTAAAGCTGTTGATGAAATTGCACGGGGGGACCACATATGACACGTACAAAAAAGCCAAAGTTAGTTATCGCGTTTAACACAATAACTGCGACTTTGGCATTTGATGATATTTGCAAACTTGGGCGATTAATTCCGCTGCCGTCTCAAATTAGTGCAGGATGCGGGCTTGCCTACTGTGTGGATTTAGACCATGAAAATGAAGTTGACAAACTGCTGCAACAGCATAAAATAGACTATTTTGCAAAGCAAGTTATAGAATTTTACTAGCCCAACACCCGGCTGTCCCCTACTTTGCGGCTAATTTTCTTCTTATCAAAATAGTCCAGCAACGCCATGGCATATTTGCGGGATGTTTCCAGCTTGTCGCGGAATTGCGCCAGCGTTATTTCGCCGTTTTTTGTAACTTCGTCAACAAAAATTGTACGTGCTTTTTCATAAAAATCGCTATGGATACATATTTGCGGCGTCAGTAATATTATTTCTGCATGTAATATCATGTCGTCCAAAATCTGCTTAAGGGCCTTTTTTTCTTTGGCATAGGTTTCTTCAAGTTCATCTATCCCAGGCGGCGCGAAACCGCCTTTTTTTAAAGCCTCCAACACTTCGCTGCGCATTTTTTGCTGCCGCTCATTAACTTTAACGCTAAAGTTTTTGTGCGCTACGCCGCTTTCTGTTTTTTTGATAAAATTGAGTGTGCAGCAAAGGTTTATAATATCTGCGGCGTGGGCTTGCTCGTCATCGCTAAAAATTTGGCTGGACAGTTCGCTTACCGGCATCCCCTTATGTAAAGGATTTTTTTCATGATACATAAGCAAAATTTCCTGTGCGCGTTTGCCATAGCGTGCAATATTATCGCGGTGGATTACCTTTTTCCCTACAGGAAACAGGACTTCTTCGTCTACAGAAATATCCGCTTCAAACCCGTAAATACGAGAAACATATTCTACCTCCGGGAAAAGACGATCACTAACGAACATAGCAAATTTTTCCGATGGATTTCCAGTATCCTTTGTCACTAATTTTCCACGCGATTCCTGGTTATTTCGCAATTTCTTAGCCGGGCAAGGGTCTAAAATTACGCCGCCACCAATAGTTTCAAGCGGCGAATAAAAGCGGATTACGAATGGATCCCCACATTTTGCGGCAAGGGGTTCCGCAAGATGAAGCTGTGCATATCCAGTTTCACTTTGCGCCAATTTATCGTTGCCAATTAGCGATATTCTGCAAAGCAAATCTTTAGTTCCATGATACAAATGAACCCGGGTATTATTCAAGATTTCTCGCTTGGCATCCGGCAAAATATCCAATCGCACGTCAAGTAAATACGTGTTTTCCATAGAACCCGGCGTTGCAAGCACATCGCCACGGGCCACTTCGTCAACTTTAATTTGCGCCAGGTTTATGGCAACCCTTTGTCCCGGTCTTGCGTGGGGTGCTTGTTCCCCAAAAACTTGGATAAAACGTGGTCTGCTTGTTTTAATTGACGGGAAAACTGTAATTTCGTCGCTTTCGCTCAAATTGCCCTCAAGCAATGTCCCCGTCACAACCGTACCAAAACCCTCCATCGTAAACACCCTGTCGATTGGCACGCGGAACGAACTGCCGATATTCTTCCCTGCAGAACGCTCCAACAAATCAAAAATATGCGCACGCAACTCTTCTATCCCTGCCCCGGTTACAGCAGACACGGGAATTATTTGTGCATTTTCTAAAAAGCTGCCCCGCGTTTCTTCTTCAATTTCCATGCTCACCATTTCAAGCCACTCGTCTTCCACCAAGTCGGCCTTAGTTAACGCTATGACTCCGCGCTTTATTTTTAACATTGATAAAATATCTAAATGCTCGCGCGTTTGCGGCATTATGCCTTCATCCGCGGCCACAACCAGCAACGCAACGTCAATACTGCCGGCCCCGGCCAGCATATTTTTGATAAACTTTTCGTGCCCCGGCACGTCAATAATACCAACCTTTTCGCCATTTGGCGTCACCAAATTAGCAAAACCAAGTTCTATGGTAATGCCGCGCTTTTTTTCTTCCTTTAAGCGGTCTGTATCGATACCAGTCAGGGCTTTTATAAGCGAAGTTTTGCCGTGGTCTACATGCCCGGCTGTGCCAATTATCGCGTTAGTCATGCAGCGTTTTTGAGCGTCCATGAGTCACCTTCAGATAAATATTTTACGTAATTATAACATATTTACCGCCAAATAAAAATTCATTTGGCAGGGCAATCCCGACCAGTTGAGTTTGCTTCGTCGTTGACTGCGAAAATGTCGCATGCTATTATTTACAAAAAAAAGGAGAGCGAAGATGAAAAAGCAAACAGTAGTAAAGAGGTTTATTGGCCTTGTTTTGGGGCTTATTATGGCGTTGGGGGTGGCTATGCCTGTGATGGCGGCAGAAGAAAAAATTATCCAAGCTGGGCCGTACACTTTTGTGTTAGATGGTTTTGTTCGCGCAACGACCGAAATTTTGTATTTTTCGTCCGACATGCCAGGAGAAGCTATAACAGTTTATTGGATTTCACCAAATTCTGCAATAACTGCTGCAATCAATACTGATGAACTCAGTGCCGAATGGATTGCAAGCCTACAAATTCCAGAACCGTATTTTGGCTTAACTTATAGCCAGGAATTTGAAGGTCGTACTTTCTGGGAAATGACTGTGATAAATCATGACCTATTTGAAGAGCCTAATATAGTTGTATTTGAGGATTTATCAAGATTCGGCACTACTCTCGGCCATATATTCGCTCTTAATGGAGCGCAGAGTCCTCAAGAACGATACCAAGTGTGGTTTGGAATTTACTCACAAACCCAACTGCCAACCACAGCCCCAAACCTATCCACCGCCAGCGCATGGGCGCATGATGGTATAACTAACGCCGTAGCCGCTGACCTTGTGCCGCAACCTCTACAAAACTACTACACCAACAATATAACCCGTGCTGAATTTACAGCCCTTGCCGTACTGCTGTACGAAACCACAACTGGCAGGGAAATAACCGGGCGCGTTACTTTCGACGACACAACAGACGTAAATGTACAAAAGGCTGCATACACCGGTATTGTAAGCGGCACAGGAAACAATAACTTTTCGCCCAATATGCAATTTAACCGCGAGCAGGCGTCGGTGATATTATCACGTTTAGTAGCCGCTATAGGCGAGCCTTTGCCACAAGCAGTATTAACATTTGCGGATAGCGCGCAAGTATCAGACTGGGCAACTGAAAGCGTAGGGCAAGTACAAGCCGCCGGTATCATGGGCGGTGTAGGCGACAACATCTTCGACCCACAGGGTACATTTACCCGTGAACAGTCCATTATTACAATTCTAAGATTGTTTGAAAGAACAAACTAATATGCATAAAAAACAACCCCTTTGCCAAACTATGTGCAAAGGGGTTGTTTTTTTATGAAAAATATCGATATAAAAAAATGGGGCTTCAAGTTGCTATATATCACATTCGCAATCGCGTTGCTTAGCGTGTGCGTTAACATGTTTTTGGCCCCGCATAACATTGCCGCCGGGGGGCTTACCGGCCTTGCAATTATTTTAGAGGAATGGCTTGGGGTTAGCCGGTCAGTAGTAATTTATATCGGCAACGCTATTGTTTTGGTGCTGACTTTTTTCTTTTTGGGGCGCGAAGTGTTTTTCAATACTGTTATTGGCGCGTCGCTGTTGCCGTTTTTTATCAGTATTACTCCGCGCATTACATTAATAAACGATACTATGCTTTCTACTATAATCGGCAGTGCGCTGTTTGGCATTGCTGTTAGTATTTTGTATCACAACAAAGCATCCAGCGGCGGTACGGCGGTGCCCCCGCTAATTCTTAAAAAGCATTTTAACATTAGCCCATCAATTGGGCTGTTTATAACCGACGGTATTGTAGTATTGCTGTGCCTGTTTGTATTTGACAGGGATAAATTCTTTTTTGCCATCCTGTCCATTTTTATAACGTCTGCGGCAATGAATTATATCGAAAACGGGACCAACAAGAAAAAAATGGTGTATATCATCAGCCAATTTCACGAGGAAATTACCAAAGACATACTCCACGATATTGGACGCGGCGTTACAATGATACCATCTGTAGGTGCGTTCGAAAATCAGGAGAAACCCATGCTTATGGCAACAATGGACACCAAGGACTATCAGCAGCTATTGTCCATTGTAGACAAGCATGACAAAGAGGCCTTTATGATTACAGACACTGTTTCCGATGTTCATGGGAAGGGTTTTACGTATGAGTCGGGTAGCGTGTAGGGCACTCTATTACAAAGGCAATAATCGAAGCCTTACATTTTTCGAATCAATTGACAAAAGCGCACCTTTTTTTAAGTCTTCTGCACGCTGAAGCAATGCAGCCACAATAATGTCTATTGCTTCTTCTGCATAAATTATCGAACCTCTTATTTGAACTACACTAGGTTTATATCTATGGGTAATGGCTAAAATTGTACCAAAATCCAAATCGCATGTCATAACTATAAAACCATACTGGCTAGCATATTCTACAATTTCCTGGTCAGTAGCATTGGGCAAACCAATGTCAGACCAGCGCACCGCTTTCATGCCCTTAGCCGCAAAAAGAGCAACATACTTTAGCGGGATATTCATATCAAGCAAAATTTTCATGCCGTCATAATTACTTCTTCTTTAGCCCCAACTGCCCAAGCAGCATAGCGTAAAGCTTCTGCAATGTCGGCATTTGTTAGTTGAGGGTATTCCGCAAGCACCTCATCGGGGGTTGAGCCCTCGCTTATTTGTAACAAAATCATGCCAATCGTTACGCGTGTTCCGGTAATACAAGCTTTGCCACCCATTATGTTAGCATCGTGGCTAACTCGCTCAAATTGTATCACAGCTATCACTCCTTTGTTACTTAGTATAACGTGTAGGGCGTAGTTTTCGCAATGCCTCACCAATTTTTTTCTCTACACCGTTGTCTGTTGGGTTGTAGTAACAGCGGTCAATAAGTTCATCAGGAAGATACTGCTGTGGGACATAATTTCCCGGGTAACTATGGGGGTATTTATACCCTACCCCACGGTTTAACTCGGGTGCGCTTTTATAATGCGCATCTTGCAAATGCGGCGGCAGGGACTTAATATGTACCTTTTCGACATCTGCCGTGGCTTTGGAAAGGGCAACAGTGCTTGCATTGCTTTTTGGCGCGCATGACATATATGTGACGCCTTGCGCCAGGGCATGAAACCCTTCGGGCATACCAATAAATTGCACTGCCTGAAACACCGAAACTGCAACTTGCAACGCATGAGGGTCTGCGTTGCTAATATCTTCGGACGCAAAAATTACTATACGACGGGCTATAAACTTTGGGTCCTCGCCAGCATAAATCATGCGAGCCAGGTAATACAATGCCGCGTCTGGGTCGCTGCCACGCATACTTTTTATAAAAGCGGAAATTGTATCGTAGTGGTTGTCGCCGTCTTTGTCGAAGCGAATAGCGCGTTTTTGTATGCAGGCGGATGCTACTTCTATGTCAATTACAATTTGCCCATTATCCGGGTCAGGCTCGGTAGTTAGAGCGGCAAGTTCCAATGCGTTTAGCGCGGTGCGGGCATCGCCTCCTGCAATATCGGCTAAAAATTCCAAAGCATCGCTATGGGCTGTTATAGGCAGGTACCCAAGCCCACGCTCGTTGTCGGTAAGTGCGCGCGTGAGTAATGCCAATATATTGCCCTTCGTCAGTGGAAACAATTCAAAAATAACGGAACGGGAAACAAGAGCCTTGTTAACCTCGAAATACGGATTTTCTGTGGTTGCGCCAACAAGAATAACTGTGCCATCTTCTACATACGGAAGCAAAGCGTCCTGCTGCGCCTTATTAAAGCGATGAATTTCGTCTATAAACAAGATTGAGCGCTTGCCATACAGTTCAATAGCTGTTTTGGCATCTTCTATGGCGCGTTGTATGTCTTTTATGCCAGAGACAGTTGCGTTTAGCTGCGTAAAAACAGACTGCGTAGCCCCGGCAATTATTTTTGCCATAGAAGTTTTGCCTGTGCCCGGGGGGCCGTAAAGCACCAGAGATGTCAGCTTGTCGGCCTTAATTGCGCGGGTAAGCAAGGTGTTTTTACCTATTATATGTTCCTGCCCAACCCATTCGTCCAAGTTTATGGGGCGCATTCTGGCAGCCAAAGGGGCTTCTTTTTTCTGTTTGTTGCGGTTTTCTTCAAACAGGTCCATTTTTAATTGCTATCGTTCATCTTGTTTTGGATGCTTGTTAAGAAGCTGCACATCCACCTGTTAATGGCAGGGTTAATGGTGGTTTCATCGTTGTTTACCAAAAAGTCTGTGCTTATGTTTGTCATGTCGTAAAAATACAACATATCAACAAGACGCAATACGTTTAGCAGGAATGATGTAAACACAATTTCGGAATGGCGGTTGCCGTTTAGCCTTATAACGTCAAATAAATCTGGTCTATTAGCCAGTTCTTCCATTACTGCGGGGTGAAGTTCCTTATGCTGCTTATGGCGGCTGTATACAATGGCCAAATTGTCATCTTCACGCTTGCGTGCAAGCAGACGTTGGATAATATGCTCTATATCGCAATAGATGTCCACAACAAGCACGCGCCAGTTATTTTCTTTGGCGAAACGGATTAAATCTATTGCTTGTTTGCGGTTACGTGGGAAACCATCGATAAGGCCCGGTGTGTTTGCCAGCGCAAATTCACGAAAAATCCCACATGTTACATCGTCAGGAACCAAAATTCCCTTTTCTGTATACTCTTTTAGGGATGGATCTTCTGCCGACTTTCTACGAAACACTTCGCCCATGCTGGCGGTGTGTAAATTTGGCAGCCAATACCCAAGCATATTTCTTACAAGGGTTCCTTTCCCGCCGCCGGACTCCCCTAGCAGCACTATAAAATCCCATTTTTCAAGCAATAATGGTTTGCGAGCCATTGTGTGTACCCTCCGATTGGTTATATATTATTTTTTTATTATCATAGATTGCATTGTACGCTTTTATTGGCGGGGTTTCAAGAAAAATCTTTTTTTTATTAAAATGAGGCGCTGCCCCAAGCCCCGCCGCTACAGCAGGCATAGCCTGCTTCCGCTTCCTCGCTACGCTGCGGTAAGCGCGACGGCGCGCTTTTCAAAAATCAATTGGTATGATTTTCGTACCGGTTAATTTTAAATTTTCGTACCGGTTAATTTTAAATTTTCATCTTGATTTTTATTTGCGTATACATTACAATAACTTAAGTTCCTTGAAGGAACAACTGCTTTCAGAAGAGAGCAATACTTATATTTGATTTCATTTATTTACCGCAAAGGTAGTATGGTTTCCAGAAGGACGCCGGCCGCTTTTGCGGTATTTTCATAATAAGAAGGAGTTTTAAAAATCATGAAGAAAATCATCTGCGTCACATTAGTTGTTTGCCTGCTTTTAGCCATGCTGCCTACGGCTTTAACAGCCGCATCCGCAGAAAACGACGGCAAAACCGCAATTATTTACACCGGTAACCTTCGCGGCAATATAAATATTTTACCTCAGTTGGTTACACTGCGTAACCAGCTGGAATCGCAAGGTATGGATGTTATCCTTGTGGACACAGGCAACTATTTGCAAGGCACGATTTATTCCGCACTAGACAGCGGGCGCACGGTAATAGAACTTATGGACAAGGCCGGCTACAATGTTGTTGCCATAGGCAGTCACGAATTTGACTTTGGTACAGGGGTCGTGGGTGTAGAAACTCACGGGATTATTTTTGCGGACGACAGCTTGGGACAATTACTGGAAGATGCATCCTTTAGTGCCGTATCCGCAAACGTTGTTGCGGGGCCGGACGCGATTAGCGCGTTTTTGCCATACACTGTTGTAACAACGGCATCTGGGCGCAGGGTTGGCTTTTTTGGGCTAACCAACCCCGGTACTGTTGGACGCGTGTTGGAGTCCAACCTTGACGGGTTCACATTCCAAAACCCTGTAACCGCCGCGGCACAACAGGTTACAGCGTTGGCAAATGCGGACTTGGTAGTTGGGCTTTCCAATGCAGGGCTACGCGACACTGTTCCCGGAGCCATTCTAATTGATGTTGCCCCAAGGCTTGGGCTTACCGTGGGCGTTTTAACAATTGATGCCGCGGGCAGTACATCTCACAGCTTTGTTAATTTGGCAGAACTAACGCCGGATACAGAAATGCTTGTGGCAGTTAACTACGCAAGGGAAGCCGCCGGGGAAGCGTTCCCAGCATTTGCGCAATCCCGCGTTACACTGGAAGGTACATTTGTGGCATCCCGTTCTGGCGAAACAAACCTGGGCAACCTTTGGACAGACGCACTTTTATGGTTTGCAAACGAAGGCGGAATCGCAAATTTCTTCGATGAAGACGAAATAGACGCAGGTAACACAGGTATTATGGTTGAGCCAGAAAATGTAGTGGCCATATGGAATGGCGGCAACTTACGTGACTTCCTTAATACTGGCGATGTAACAATGCGGGACTTGCAACGGGTTTTACCGTTCCCAAACCGTGTAGCCGTTATGTACCTTACTGGCGCGCAGCTATTGGAAATGCTTGAAGCAGCAACACAAGGCCTGCCATTTTCGGATGCCACATTTGCCGCAGCAGCATCTTTCCCGCATGTTGCGGGCATGGAATTTTTGGTTGATACAAGCGTCCCGTTCGATGCAGGCGAAGCCTATGGGCAACATTGGTTTAGGGCCAACTCCATTGGGCGCGTTACAATCGATAGCATAAATGGCAATGATTTCGACCCAGATGCAACATACGCTATAATCACAAGCAACGCAATTTTCAACGGCATGGACTCCAACTATATTAGCTTGGAGCGTTGCCAGGAATACAGCATAATTACATCTGCACTTGTTGTAGATGTAGTATGGATGTATATTATGCAGCAATTAGATGGCATTATAGACGCGCGCTATGCCGCACCACAAGGGAGAATCACCATTAGATGAAAAACGAAATTCAAAAAGTAATTGACGAAATTCAAAAAGTAATAGTCGGCAAACAAGCAGCTTTAACCAAGCTGCTTATTGCCGTTTTTGCGGGTGGGCATGTACTGCTTGACGACGTACCGGGTGTTGGCAAAACTACCCTAGCAATGGCCGCCGCCCGCGCAATGGGGCTGGAATACAAGCGTATTCAGTTTACGCCGGATGTTTTGCCGTCGGATATAATAGGTTTTTCTGTTTACAGCAAGGAAACGGGAAAGCTGTCATACATGCCGGGGGTAGCCATTGGCGCAAATATTTTGCTGGGCGACGAAATTAACCGTACATCCAGCAAAACCCAATCTGCACTCTTGGAAGCAATGGAAGAGCGGCAAGTTACGGTAGACGGCATAACTCATGAATTGGAACAGCTCTTTATCGTAATTGCGACACAAAATAATGTGGGTACAGCGGGTACGCAACTCCTACCTTTTGCCCAGCTAGACCGTTTTTTGATGCGTCTAACAATCGGATATCCAGACTTAGAAAGCCAAATGTCCATAATCCGTGACAGGCAAACAAGCAACCCACGTGATAGCGTACGACAGGTATTATCCATTGCAGACGTACTGCGAATGCAAGAAGAAGTGCAAAACGTGACCTTAAAAGACAGCGTAATTGCATACATTGCCCAAATTGCAGAAGCCAGCCGCGAAAACGCACAAATAGAACTTGGCATAAGCCCCCGCGGCGCGCTTTTTATTGCCCGGGCCGCAAAAGCACGGGCATATGTACTTGGCCGCGATTATGTAATACCAGAAGATGTGCGGGAAGTGCTGCTGGATGTTTGCGCGCACAGAATTATACTTTCGCAGCAGGCAAGGGCTGGAAAAATTACAGCACAGCAGGTTTTACAGGGTATAATCGAAACGGTGAAAGTGCCGGACGGGGTGTAGGTATTGGCAAAAAAAATAATAGCTCTCTTTCTATGGCTTTTGGCCGCCGCTTTATTGCATCTGTTTGGCAACAATGCCGGTACATTTGTAATTTTGACGGTATCAATTACAGTGCCGTTATTATCGTTTGCAACATTGCTAGCTTTGGTCGTACGTTCAAACAAATTGTCATGGTCAGTCCCCCACTCCTGCACAAAAGGCGAAGAAATCACCGGCCATTTCATATTCAAACACAGCCAATTACTTAAAGCATACTGCACAATAGTATACGAAAACCGTTTTACCGGCGAACGTGAAACGTCCAAGCTAGTTATCCACAAAGTCGAAAACACATTTGCTATTCAAACCCCACACTGTGGAGCTTTGCAAATTTGTATCGAAGAAATTACAATTCTTGACCCACTTGGCTTGTTTACACGCAAAATTAAAACAAACGCACAACAAAATATCATTATATCGCCCACGGGCTACGCAATGGACATTACATTTCAAGACAGTGGTTTTGACCCGGAAAGTAATGATTATTCCACCACAAAACCCGGCTACGATGTTAGCGAAATTTTTGCGATACGCGAGTACATCCACGGCGACCCAATACGCAGCATCCATTGGAAACTTAGCGAAAAACAGGACAAAACAATGGTACGCGAATTTGGGCTGCCTATTTCCAACTCGACGCTGTTGTTTTTGGAAAATGCGCAAGACACCATTTCACCCGCCGAGTGGGATGCCACTGCAGAAATGCTTTATTCCGCCATGCTTGCCTTGCTCGAAAACAATGCCGCTGTAACCATTGTCTGGCAAAATGTCGATGGCGACCTTTCGCAATTCGAAATTCGCACTTTTGAAGATGCGGTGTTTGCTATTGGTGAATGTTTTTTAACGGCAATACGATATGGCGCGCCTATATGCGACACGCTTCCTACAGGTTTCGCAAATGTAGTGGAAATAACACCCAACAACGCTCCTGATCTGAAGGAGGACTCATGATAAAGCGTTTTCACCCCGTGCAACATTGTCATTCCGGGCTTGACCCGGAATCTTCATGGCATGGAATGCAATCCAAGCATACTACTGTCAATACAAGAGAAACTTGCCTGATGGCTTCTAGCCTGAAGATTGCGGGTCAAGCCCGCAATGACAGAACCGGAAACAACAAAATATTCACCTCCATTGTCCTACTTATCACCACTATCGGCGCACTTTTTAGCATACTAAGGCTCCCCTTCCCACCGGCAATTAGCATAATTTCACCCATCGAGAGCTTTAAAATTCTTGCAAATCACCTATTCACCATAAGCGAGCGGTATCAGGCGTATTTGTATCAGTATTTCACGGTTGCAACATCGCCATCAAACTACGAAAATTACATTTTTGTCGCGCTATTCATCATCGTAATTTTACTGGCCGTATTAGCCATAGCTGCGCACAAAATTAAAATTATATATGCATTAATTTTTTTCACATTTACCGCTATACAAATTTATTTTGGTATCTTTGCCGTGCCGCTTTGGAATATCGCGCTGTATGCCGCCATTGCCTGGGCCGCCTTACGCAAGGCTAATTTCGCATTTATTTCATGTGCGATTATTGTAACAACCATTGTGGCACTATTGTTTTTCCCTGGCGCAAACCCCTTTTTGACAGAATTATCCGAGACAATTCGCGACCAATTTGGCCGCCAGCAGGAACGCCAAGTCATAATGGATTTAGCCCAACAAGAATTTTCTCCACAAGGTGAAACAACGCAAATGGATATAGCGGACGACGGCCTTGCAGGCGGCCAAGAAGTTTATATTGATCATGATTATGATGAAAGGTTTGCCGGGTCGCAAATTGGTACGGCATTTGGCCAGCGGCTGTGGATATTGTGGTTGATTAGCTTAGCGTTTGCAGTTGGATTTGCAATCTGGTTTTTACAAAAATTGTTATCCGCATTCAAAAGGCGGGCGCTGTTTTACTCGCCAGACTGCCGCATTGCAGTAGATGCTATGTTCAAGCATATGATTTCCTGCGTTATACACTTTGGAGCAGAGCCAAAAAATTTATCATATGCACAATACGCAGCGCACTTTCCAAGGGAAACAGATTATCTTTTAATACTAGACTTGTGGCAAAGGGCAACTTACAGCAACCATGATATTACCGAGAATGATAAACAACAAACGCGTGCATTTTTAAATGATACATTAAATTTGCTGCTAAAAAGAAAAAAACCGATTGCGCGTACAGCTGCTAAACTTCAATTATTTTTATTATGAGGTGACATATGATGAAACATTTAATAACATTGACAGATTATTCGATTCAAGACCTGAACAATGTTTTTATGCTTGCGGACGAAATAAAAGAAGGTAAACATAAAGATGACTTAGCAGGAAAAACAATTGTGCTATTTTTCCCTAACTCCAGCATCCGCACCAGAGTGACTTTTGAAAAAGGAATTTTTACACTAGGGGGGCAGCCAATATTATTTCCTAGCGATAGTCTTAATAAGAAAGAGCGTATCGAAGATGTTGCTGGGTATTTAAACAATTGGGCCGACTGCATTGTGATACGGCATGGAGATATTAATCTAATTCAGCAATTCGCAAAATACAGCAATGTACCCGTAATAAATGCTATGACAAAAGAAAATCACCCCTGTGAAGTCTTGTCAGATTTATATGCAATCTCAGAAAAAAGAGCAGATTATATGAATTTGACCTATGTATTTGTAGGCGTAAACGCTAACATCGGAAAAGCTTGGGCCGAGGCAGCAAAAGCATTTGGAATAAACTTTATTCATTGTTGTCCAATGGGATATGAAATTAAAGGCGCTAAAACAGAACACGATATAATGAGCGCAATAAAACAAGGCGATATTATTTTGATCGATTCAATTGCTAAAGAATATTTGGAGGATTTCAAGCCCTATCAAATAACAACAGATTTAATGCAATGTGCTAAACCCGATGCCATACTTAATCCTTGTCCACCATTTACTCGCGGAGAAGAAGTGTCTGCAGATGTGATAAATAGCAAATTTTTTGTGGGCTATGAGTTTAAAAAATCCTTAGTATATATACAGCAAGCTATTATGCTGTATGGAATAGAGCGAACTTTATGCTAAAACACATGATTCTATCAGTTTTTCTAATAATATTATTTTCCCTTACTGCCTGTCGTGTAAGGCTTATTGATGTACTCATTGAACCGGAATACGAACCCACCATCATAGAAGAGCCGCTTCTGGCCGAACCAGAACCAGACATTTTACCAGAAGACTTCACAGATGATACCCCTGATGAAATATCGGAAGAAGAACCGGAAGACATGCCCGAAGAAATAGACGAACCAGAAATAGAACCTATTGTATATATTGCCCCTGAAATAGAAATTCCCATACAAGACGACCCGGCCCCCGTCTTAGCCCCAGAGCCGCCCGAGCCGGAATATATCCCCCAAAGCATAACAATAGAAACCACCATTGATTATTCCCCTGGCGAAACCACTCTTGACAACGACGGCGACGGCACTTTGGGACTTATAATCGACCAGTACACAGGCATTTTGAACCGCGGGCTCGGCTCACTTTTTGAATGCCAGCGCGTATATGTATATATGGAACGGCTTGACGATTTTTATACAGTTAACCGCAACTCGCCAGAACACAGGATTATACTTGACGCAGGCGGCCGCAATGTGGCCGAACGCCGCAGCAATGACACACTTCTTGTAAATACCGACAGGGTCGTAAGCTGGAACCCAGAAATAATAATCCGTATCGTAAGCACAGATATCCTTGGCCCCGGCGTAACAAACACAGCACAGGCCACCGCCGTGCGCAATAATTTATTGTATCGCCCCGGCCTGGAAAGTGTAAGCGCGATAATCCACCGGCGCATTTTGCTGCTGTCCGACGCCCTTTTACAATCCGAAGAGGGGCGCCTGATAGCTAAAATTCACATTTCCCATGCAATGTACCCTACCCTGTTTTCAGATATTAATATTGCGGATATTGCCGCGCAAATTAAGGAATCTGGCGGGACAGATTATACGGTTGGGGTGTTTGCGTTCTAATCTCTTACTTGACGAGAAAGATCAAAATAACATAAAAGACTTTTATTTGAACCGACTTGGTGGAAAGTCCTACGAGAACTAACATTAGTCAGATTAACAGATAGCCCGTATCCTCCCAATAAGCACCATACGGGCATTATCAAATTCATAACTGCAAGTAGACAATATTATAATCTGATCATCAATCGTTATGTCAATATTCCTATAATGCCGCGCAATATTTCTTACATGTTCTGCAAAGGCAATTTTGTCCGTTTCTGTCGTGATATTAGGGTTATAAATTACCAAGTCGTTGGGTCCGATTACGGCAAAGGCTATAAATTCAAGATTATATGTTTTGTTTGCCAGAAAGATTATACCCGTCCTGTTTTCATCAAAAAAAGTTGCGTTGTTGAAGCTTTGCAATGTGCCAAACATGCTACCATTTCTCATGTTGTGGCCAAAAAGAATGGTACTAAAATCAGAAAAATCATTGTTGTTACGAAAATCCATAAAAATTGTGCCGGCTTGGGATCGGTTTGCGTCTAAATCACGGTATAAGTAAAAGTCATTATCAGCAGACTGTGCAAAGGGATAGTCAACCCGGGTATTTGGAATAGTCAACCAGCCGATAATATCCGGGTATTTTGTTTGTAAATCTATAATGCTCTGGTTCACTATCAGTGTGCTAGTATAGCTAGGAACATTGTAAATAGGTAATGCTTGCGATGTTGGTCTAAATGGCATTAGACTGCTGTGCATTTCTGCCTCTTGGGCATAATTATAGCGGATACCAAAAAGCCGGTACCCACTATAGCAAACCATTGCAGCTAAAACAAATGTCATACACCACAGCATTATTTGTATCACTTTCAACAGCTACGCCTCCTCCGTAATTTCCAGCTGGCAAAAATAACAAGAACCAATGATGTACCGGCAATAGACATACGAATTATCCAAAGTGTGGGGTTATTAAAATCGCCTGTTTTTGGACTGCCTCCAGTGATGTCGAGCGGGGTTTGCTTATCCTGCGTTTCTGGCTCGTCTTGCATCTCAGGTTCTTCTGACATACCAAGCTCTTCTTGTATATCCGGTTCAATCGGTATTTCCGATGGTTCAGTTTTTTCAGGGGGCTCGGGCAAACTTGGATCATCCGGCAATATGCTTTCAGGCGTATCCAATATGACAGGAGGGTTTATCACAGGTCTATCGCTTATGTTACCCGGTTGGCCGGGACGTATGTTATATATATGCTCGAAACGCATATAAGGCACTTTAGCATTATCGTCGTTGTAAATAACCGTGGTTGCTTGCAAATCACTTGTAACATGCACTTTTATGGTATAGATCCGTCGGTCCGTAGTAAAGCCGTAAATTTCATGTGTTATACAGTTCAGTGTGTACACATAAATGCCCGTAGCGGCAAAGTTAATTGGGCCAATCCGAAAACTGCCGTCCCCGGTTATTGTAAAGAAATGGCCTTCCGGACTACTGCCGTGTGGCATAGGAGCATCCGTAGTTTCCGGCAAAAATCTATAGGTAAACGCAGCATTTGGTAGCCAGGACGAATTATCGCCGGTAAGAATTTGATTTACCACGAAAAAGACTTGCTCAATGTTTGCGGCATCTACAGTAAACATAGGTAAAGTGCTAATTAGAACCAAAATTACTGTAAGCAGCCTCCGAGTATGTTTTCTTATATTTTTTTTGCTGTCAATTATTTTAATCATAACCGTTCAGCTCCTTAGAACCAGCGGAGATATTTTCAGTAATTTTCCCGACTAAGATATCACGCCCGTTGGTAGAGTTAGATGAGCATGTAGTGAGCAATACAATCCGGTCATCCACTGTTACACGAACGCTTTCGCGTGTGTGGATAGCTTCTTCCAGCAGCAAATCCAAGTATGTCTGTCTAGCTTCTTCGCTTGTAATATTTGTCCGAAATACATTACGATTATGCGCATCCGTATGCACGAAGGCAAAAAACTCCAGACCATGTGTTTGTCCATCAAAAAACAACGTACCATACTTGCAGGTATTAAAGTAGTCTTTGTCAATAAACATACCTATTTCGCCAAACATGGTCCGGCTATCCATGTGATGCCCATATAGGATGTTGTTGAAATCCGCAAAAGCGGAAGCATTACGAAAATCTAAAAATATTGCACCGGAAAGACAGTGTTTGCCCTCGGCATTTGTGTTTACATATCTTATGTTGTCCTTACCCTGCACCACCGGATAGTCTATGTTCGTTCCGTAAATGGTTAACCACGCGAAAACATCCGGGTTTTTTGCCTGCAAGTAGGCAAACGAGGCACCATCGTCTTCAGCGGTTGGCCTGTATCGTTCATAACGTGCAGAGCTTGCCGCATGGCGCACTTGGCCGGAATCCCACATGGCATAACAGCCAAGTGCAAACAGCAGCATGATAGTTATCAACATAAATACATTTATAAGGCTGTCGGTCACTCGTATTAATATCATGCTGGCTTTAGTTGCTGTTAGCATAATAATCCCTCCAATATACTATGATTAATTTAACGTTCATTGCAGGTAAGGGGAGATACTGCAAGTTCGGAAAAAGTAACATGTTTACATTGCGGAAAGATTAATTATGTACAGCAACTAAAGCCAGCATGATATTAGACCTGTAAAGTTTCGAGGTTATTACTCAGCTATGATGCTTTACCGCCGTTATTGCTGCCTTACGGCGGTAAAGCATCTGCTTTCCTCAAATTTCTATTTGCGCTTATCTGTAAATAGCGGTGTCTCTTTTGCGAGATTTAACTGCAACAAACAAGATTAGCGCACCTACAGCCAAGATAATTAGCCCAACAAAAGGCAAATTGTTTATATTAAGACCGGTGGGGACTGCACTCACACGATTATTGGTAAAGTCTGCGCGGTTTACAAGATGGCCAACAAACTGGATGTCGGTACCCAATGCTCCGCCCACTTCACCCGTTGCTTCATCGGCAATCACATTGTTAGTTGTTATAACAAAGCTTGGCGTATAGTCCGGGGTAGCGGTTTCGTCTACCGTATAGCTTGTACCAACCGGAGTGTTTACAAATACAAGTCGTTGCCCATGTTTAAGGCTAAAAGCAGTGGGCGCGGTTGTTGAAACGCGAATGTAATAGCCGCCTGCATCCGAATCGATAAGCGAATCGTCCGCATTGTTGACGGGGTTGATAACTACACCATTTTCAACAATGTAAGCTCTGTAATACTCGGGTATTTCCTCTACAAGGATAGGGATATCAAGCGCAACATTAAAGTTGAAGTAACGGTCTCTGTTAGCTAAGTCGCCCGCAACTGTCTTACTTATACTAAGGGTGGATTCAGTTACTGGATCTGGGTCATCCGGGTCTATGGCACCATTTGTTCTTACATAGTTGTTTGTAAATGTAATCTGCGAAAGTTTTGTGCCTTCGCCTTCAAGTTCGGTACCATCATCCAGTACTACTTGGAATATACCGACGGCATGAACATAAGTATCTGCAAAATCTGCTGTATTTACTACATAGACCCGAATTCTGTAAATCGCCATAGAATATGAAACGAAGTCATGAGGGTTAGTTTCATCGTCAAGCTCGGGGTTTGTAAAGCTGGTTTCTGTAATCTCATAAATGAAGATACCTGCGTGCGGGAATGTAACGCCGGCAAATATGTTGTCGGTTGTTTTGGTAACGGATATTATGTTATTAGCGTTCGGTTCGCTGGCTGCATTTGTGCTGTCAAATGATACAGTCATGTTGCCAGTATTTAGCTGCGGCATGTTTGGTTCTTCTTCGTCATTGTTATAGTCAACGCCATCTACGCTAATTGGCATGGCCTCGAACTCGAACACGGCGTCTGGGGTAATGGTGCCAATTGGCATTTGTATAACCTTGCCAATGCCAAGTTCTATTGGGTTATTTTCATCCAGGGCTACCCATGCGCCCTGTTCGTTAACGGCTTGAGCCGCGGATGTGATCGTGGAAAAAAGCATCGCAAAAACCAGTACCGCTGCAATAATTTTAGATTTTTTTAACATAAGAATCTCCTCCTGAGATTTGATTTTTTAACCGCGCTACAAGCCTCTTCGCCGTATCACGGTAATAACCGTTCCCAATGTATCCCTTGTGTTGACCGGGCCGTATACCCGGCTGTCGATTGCGTTTTCTCTTGCATCTCCCAGAACAAACACTTGTCCTTCGCCAACGGTAAACGGGAAAGTCACCCCATTTTCATACCGCCAGGTTTGTTGAAATATTTCCGGCTCATGTTGCATTGCTCCGTTGACAAATAGCCCGTTTTCTGTAATGTCCACAACATCTCCGGCGTTGGCAATGACTCGCTGTACTTGCCGTTCGCCCTCAAAACTAAGTACAAGCAAATCGCCAATGGCAAAATTTTTGCCTAAGCGATAATACAGCACCAAGTCCCCGCTTTTGACCATTGGTGACATGTCTGGGGTAGTGTTCTGATGTAACCCATAAAGAAATGTGAAGATTAACACAAAGCCTATGGATATGGCTGCAATCTTAACGGCCAGTAATCCAAGTTCTCGCAAAACCGAGGGGCTACGACTACGTGTTTGTACTTCCGGTGCCATAGTATACACCTCCTCCCAAAGTTATGTAGCAAGGAACTGCGTTGCTTAGCAACGGTTACAGCTATATTTTACTTTGTTCGGCAGTTGACAACTACACCCTAAAGGGTACTTTTGCTTTTGGATTTTTATTAAAAATTCTTGTCGCGGCGATAAGCAATTTTCATCAAAAACATCGTTAATGCAAACGCAAATACCAAGCCAAACAGCATGAAAATTGCGCCGGCGTTGCCCATATTTATACCCATAGGCGGGGGAATGTCTCTTGTGTTTGTGAAGTGGAAAGCGCGTTCTTCCGACATTTGTAATAGAAAAGTGTCGTTGTTCTCAATGATGTCTTCCCCGTTTTCGCTGTCTATGAATGATACATAGTAGAGTGCATCCGGTGTTTCTATGATTTGGGCATAGATATCCAGCGGAACATCATTAATTATAATAATTTGTCCGTGCATTAGCTCAAATACTACGCTTCCTTTACTGTCTAATGTAAGCGTACCCCCTTGCGGGGCAATTGCGCCGGAGTTAGCAATAGTGTCGCCAACATAGTCAAATTGAGTGCCTTCAGACAACGGACTGCCGTCGGCATTCTTAAAGAAGACTATGAACTCAAACGCCATATTGCGATTGCCCATGGCACCTGCTACCGTTTTGGAAACTGTCAGTGATGTTACTGGAGAGCCTATTGCGTTAATATCAAAATTAGTAAACGCATGAGGCTCAATGCTGGCAAAAGACACGCTTACCGTACCGGGATTTATTCTGGTGCGGTGAGTGTCGGCTAAGTCGTTGTCAATCCCCAAGCCATTGCGCGCGCTGTTGCCTGTGAATGCAAATGCGGTTGAAATTTCAATATTACTCAGGTTTTCGTGGGGTACAAACATGCCACCGCCGTCATCTGCTATGTTATTTGCGATAACACCGGCTATCCCGTTAAAATGACTGCCTTGTGCAACGTGGACACCGCCGCCTGCCGTTTGGGCATGATTTTTCCGAATGCTACCGCCATACATTGTGAAATTACCTGCGATAGCTACACCGCCGCCCATAGCTGCTTCGTTACCTATAATTTCTGCATTGTCACTTACGGTAATAATCGAAAGAGCATCACCATAAACGCCGCCGCCCGCATTCCCTGTTCCTGCACTTATATTGCCTTCAATAACACCGCCAGACATGTTGAAGTAACTACTAGCACTAGACACAAAAACTCCACCGCCACTGTTGTCAGCTAGGTTATCCGCAATTTCGCCGCCTGTCATGTTCCAAGTGGAAGCAGCCCCTACCAAAACCCCGCCGCCATTGCCGCGATCTACTCCAAGAGCAGTAGCAATATCGCCACGGGCATGGTTGTCATAAATTTTGCCGCCGCTCATTGTTACCGATACAGTAGCTTGAGGTGAATTTTGCCCTAATGTCGCAACGCCGCCGCCGGGACGAAGTGCGGTATTATCGTAAATATAACCGCCTTCAATGATTAAACTGCCACCCCAGCGCACAAGAATGCCACCGCCCAAGCCTGCCGCGTTTGTAATGTTTTCAACCAAACCGGCCATATTGTCTCGTATTATTGTTCCTTCTGCAATGGTTACTTCACCAGAAATAGCACCAGTAATAGCTAGAGTGGGATCTGTACGCATTATCATAATTCCGCCACCACCACCACGTGCGCTATTATCGGCAATAATCTTTTCCGTAACTTCAATCACATTCCCGCCTATATCTGTGGGGTTGGCTGTGGCAAACCTGCCGCCCAACACAAATACGCCGCCGCCGCCGCGGCCATTAGAGAGTGCAAGGTTATCTATAATTGACCCACCATACATGCGAAAGTTACCGCGAGGGCTAACAAATACGCCGCCACCTTCTCCTGCACCAATATCTAGCGCAGTAGCCATATGGGTTGCGGTGTTGCTTGCAATAATACCACCATACATAAAGAAGCTTGATGTTGCCGTAACTGCTGTACCGTCTCTGCCAACCAACACACCGCCACCGCCATGGTATACCGCCGCACCTGCCATCGTTCTAAACGCAGTTACGGTATTCCATGTAATTTCACCGTTGTACATTCTAAAGGTGGCGCCCATATCAATTGCCACACCGCCGCCGCCCTGAGACATACCAGCTTCAGCAGTTTGGAGCACGTGATTGTTTGTAATTATTCCATTGTTTAAGATAAACAAGCCAGCTGCACCCGTAACAAAAACACCTGCGCCGCCGCGATTAGTAGCGTTGGCATTGGTTGTATTGCCGGAAATCAGGCCGCTATTCATTGTAAATGTACCACCATTTACCCGCACGGCACCTGTAGTGCCATTGCCCCAATGATTATTTGTAATTGCGCTACCGTTCTCCATAATTAAATGTCCGCCAGAAGATACCTCTACCCCGCCGCGGGCTACTGTGCCAGTTGGGCTGTTGCCATTTAGTACAATGTTGCTTAGCGTCAAAGTGCTGCCATTGCCAACTGTAAAGTGCCGCCCCGTCCCGGATATATTGCCGATTACAAACGGAGTATTATTCAGTACGTGATTTTCAATATCCGTACCGTTACTTGCGATTATGATTTGCCTATTCCCGGAAATAGTGATTACTGCAGGTATGTTGGTTTGGTTGCCCTGTACGCTTACCACACGGTTTCCTGTAGTTCCGATAGCCGTGTTCCATTGTGCCAGAGTTGCATTGATAGGAAGATTAAATACATTGAACGGTGCATTTGACACTAACGGCATAAAACCGTAGCTGCTCGCTTGGCCGATACTATTCCATGTATGTGTGAGAGTGATTATTGTACAGAGTTCGGGTTCTGACCATTCCCATTCATCGATTTCGATGCTATCGCTAAACATGTAGCTAATTTTGTAAACCCAGTCATCGGGCAATGTAAGTTTTATGTCTTCGTCGTAAAGTTCGAACGGGAACTCTATCAAGATGAAGTCTCCATCCAGCACGACACCATGTGTCATATATGGGGATATGGAAATGTTGCCGTCTATATCAATATCTATATCAAAAAGAGCAGCGTGATTGGGAGGCGGGCTTATAATGATAGTATAGCTGTCGATATCTATTTCGTAGGTCCACCCAATATCTAAAGCAACGCTGATATTGTCTTCGACAATCTTTATATTGGGGTCGTCTATCGTTAGTGTTATGGTGACATCGCCGGTACCGTTCTCGCCTACTATTTCTACCGTAATAGCCCCAGGGGAAGTAACAACGGTTATATTGCGCTCGTTATCCACAGTTATGTATACAAAGGGAATATCTCGGTTTTCTACATCGGCATACTCGATGAATTCTTCTGCACATCCATGTTCCGGCGCAGCCTCATCGTTGCCATTTTTTTCCTTATGAATAGGCTCTGGAATAATCTCGTCATTCTCTTCTATATCGCCGGGTTCCGTAGTAACCTCACCCCTATCATCTTCCGTATCGTCAGGTTCAGCAACAACCTCTTCTAGATAAAAAACGTCCGTCTCGTAAGTTTCAGGATGTTCCGTCAGATTAAATATTTCCCCCATAAGTGATATTTCAGGACACACACTGCTAACCAAAAGGCATAATACCAACACAAGTGATATATAACGTTTCATCGCTTCATTCCTCCTTTTTGTTTGCATATGAGTTCTCTTTCGTTAAAAATTTTAATTAAAAATAAAAAATCGCATTTGCTAAATCATATAAGACAAAGCTCATGCGAAAATTATATCTGCGATAAATATTTATAAATACACCCAAAAGGATAATTAACGTCTAATTCACTTTATAGGGGGTCCCTACTCGCTCTTCATCCGATAATACGCCACTAAACTCCCATCCATGTTGTCTTCCAAGTACCCAATCCCTTCTGCGGATAGGCCATACACACTCTTTTCAACTTTTTCGAACCATCCCAGCACATTTGTCCTAAGCAAACGTGCTGTATCTTTTTCGCAGCCAAGTTTTACAAGTTCCCTTGTGCTAAGTGCGCCATGTGTATCCAGCAAGCAGGCAATGCGCACACAGCGTTCTCGGTATGCCGTATTAATTTGTGTTTTTGTTATGCCGCCGGTAGTATCCACTGTGCGGCCAGCAATTTCGCGTTTTATGGCTACCGTTTTTTTGTTCTTTTTATTATCGCGCCCGTCGGGATAAATTTCAATTTCCGCAAATTTTACAGGGCTGTCAAGTGTAACGGTGATTAGACCAAGCTGTAATTTTTTCACAAGCTTTTTTAGTTTTAAAAAACTGCCATCCCTGGTGTTGCGAGGCCGTGGGATGGCAATAAAAACCCAGCCAGTGGCGTCTTGACGCGCCATGGCTTGGTAAATTAGCGTTATATTTGCATGAAGTTTCATTTCTACAATCCACAGTGCATCATCACGTACGGCAGATATATCGCAGCCATTTACTTCGCCGCGCACGGTAAAACCCTGCGAAATCAACAAGTCGCGAATGGGGGCATACATGTCGGATTCTTTGTATTTTGAGTTCATTGTTTACATCTATCTGCGGCGCCCTTTGGCCCGCGCAAGCAGCATTAAAACTCTAAGGAATATATTAACAAATGCCAAATACAGTGTAAGCGCGCCATGTATGGCTAAGTTACTTGCAAAAGCTTCTTGTTCTTCGGTCAAACTACCATCGGGGTTGTCGCCATGCAGTACAACTTGTGCATAGTAATTTTTGATTCGCTCTGTTTTAACGGCAACCAGCCCCAAAAATATCGCTAAACCCCCAACAAGAATTATAAATTCCAACATATCGCTCCGCAGTAAAAACCAGTTTACGAAACCGGCGATAATGATACCAATAAGCCCCATAAAAAGAAGGCTACCATAATGTGTTAAATCGTTTTTTGTTGTAAGCCCGTAAACCGCCATAATGCCAAAACTTACCGCAGTAATGCCAAATGCCGCCACTACGGTAGACATTCCCACAACGTATGCCCCAAAAAGGAACACAACAAACCCAAATGAAAGCCCATTTAGCATTGCATAAATTACATACAATAGTTTTGCCGTACCCGGGTTCATCCTGTGTACCCTGGCAGACATAAAATGCACCAGTGCAAATTGTATGATAAAAACGATCAGCAGCATTTCCATTGCTGTATAAATAAACGTCCTAAAGGCATAGCTTGCTTCAATTCCTACAACAATTGCCATTGTAGTTACGGCGGTAATTAAAAGCCCCAGAAACATCCATCCAAAAACTTTTGCAACATATGAATTAATTGCATATTGGTCTACATAACTTATGTCGACTTCTGCGTTTGGGTCATAATAATCGTGTTCGTTCATGCACAAAACCTCCAAATAATTTAGTCTCATTAGGTTATCACGTAAAAACAGATATTGCAAAACAAAAGTTTCGCTATATAATGAATATATCCAAGTATGTGTTCACAAATGTGAGTGCTTTTCTGGAAAAATTCTTCTTAATAGGAGGCAATTATCAATGGCAATTAAAATGGCGATTATCGGCATGGGCGGCATGGCCGGTTGGCATTTCAACAACATCAAGGAACAAATTAGCGAAATTCAAGTTGTTGCAGGCTATGACATTGTAAGTGAAAAACGCGAGCGTAGGGCCAAAGAGTGGGGCATAAAAGTGTATGACACAGCAGAAGAGTTGTATGCAGACCCGGAAATTGAATTGGTACTTATTGCCACACCAAATGATGTCCACAAGGATTATGCAATCAAATGCATGGAAGCCGGCAAAAACGTAGTTTGTGAAAAACCCGTTACCATGAATGCGGCAGAACTTGAAGAGGTTATTGCCGTAAAAAATAAAACCGGCAAATTCTTCTCTGTTCACCAAAATCGCCGCTGGGACCCAGACTATATTACTGTCAAAAAAATCTTTAGCGAAAAATTACTAAGCAAACCGCATACGATAAAAAGCTATGTTCACGGGTCAAAAAGACTTTGGGACTGGCGCGCATTTTTGGTAAATGGCGGCGGCCTGCTATTGGACTGGGGCGTTCATCTGCTGGATCAGGCACTGGATTTGATAAAAGAACCAGTCGTATCTACCTATGCGCATTTGCATGTATTGGAAGGAAGCGAAGTAGACGACGCTTTTACAGTTATGCTGCGCTTCGAGGGTGGATGCACGTATATGGTGGACATTTCAACTAACAGCTATATTGTAGAACCACGCTGGCATATATGGGCCCCAGACGGCACCGCAGTTATCGAAAACTGGGAAATGGACGGCAAAATTGTAAAGCAATCTGACCCGGACGAAAGCGACTGGACCGAGTTTGTAACCTACACCGCAGCAGGCCCAACCCGTACAATGCTTCCACGCCCAAAAGAAACTGCAACCGAGCTTGAGCTACCAAAAGTAGGCGAAAGAAGATGGATCGACTACTATAAAAACGTTGTAGACGTGCTAAATGGCAAAGCGGAACAAATTGTTACTGCCGAGCAAGCTCTTCGTGTTATGAAAGTTATTGACGCCATTTTCGAGTCAAACCGTACGGGCGCCGCAATAACTACAAAGATATGAGAACCGAAAACGAACTACAAGGCTTAGAATTGCTGGGGCAAGGTCACCACGACTACCCCAGCACCTATAGCCCCAATATATTAGAGGCATTCCCAAACAAGCACCCAGGCAATGACTATATGGTAACGTTCAACTGCCCGGAGTTTACTTCGTTATGCCCAAAAACAGGCCAGCCGGATTTTGCCACGGTTATTATTAATTACATCCCAGGCCCGCGGCTTGTGGAGAGTAAATCCCTAAAATTGTATTTGTTTAGTTTTCGGAATCATGGCGATTTTCATGAGGATTGTGTAAACATAATAATGAAAGATTTGCAAAAGCTAATGGAGCCAAAATATATCGAGGTAAAGGGTATTTTCACCCCGCGCGGCGGCATTGCGATTTTTCCGTTTGCTAATTTTGGCGATGAAACGTATGCAGATATGGCAAAGAAACGATTGTTTGACAGCTTGGGAGATAAAGCATGAAGCACTTGGCGACAATAACTGACAAGGATATAACCGGGTCGGACGCGCTTGCTACTGCAGAGCCACGCATTGCGGTAAGTGCTGTTTTATTTGACCGGGATAACAACATCGCCCTCCAATATTTAAGTAATTATGGAGTGTATGCTCTTGTTGGAGGTGCTGTAGACCCGGGCGAAGACTTACTAACCGCCATAAAGCGCGAAGTCCTTGAAGAATCAGGCTGCAACTGCGAAATTATTTGCGAATTAGGTTATACATTTGAAAGTCTTGCGGAAACCAACAAAGCACAGAAGCGATATAATTACATCGCTCGTGTTGTAGGCGAAAAAGGCGAGTTGCAGCTAACTGAAGATGAAATTTCTTGGGGAGCTTCTGTTTGCTGGCATCCGATAGAAAAAGCCTTGCAGTTAATTCAAGAAAGCAGTCCTTCATATTATGGACATAAGTTTATGCGGGCACGTGAAATCGCTGTTCTAACCGAAGTAATAACAAACCACATGCACCAAATCGGAGGCAACACATGAAAGCACTCGTAATACTAAGCGGCGGGCAAGACAGCACAACATGCTTGTTTTGGGCGATAAAAAAATACGGCGCAGATAATGTATCCGCCATTGGCTACGACTACAACCAACGCCACAAAGCAGAACTCGATTTTGCCCGCGACATTTGCAACCAGCACAACGTCCCTTTTACAGTTATTTCCTTGCCGGTTATCAGCGAACTCTCTAGTAATGCACTCACTAACCCAAACATGATAGTTGATACAGACAAGCCCCAAGATTCCCCCCCAAACACTTTAGTAGAAGGCCGCAACCTGCTTTTCCTAACCTACGCCGCCATATATGCAAAAACCCGCGACATAAGAGTGCTTGTAACAGGCGTATCCGAGTCCGACTTTAGCGGCTATCCAGACTGCCGCGACGTTTTCATAAAGTCCTGCAACGTAACCCTAAACATGGGTATGGACTACCCATTTATCATAGAAACGCCCCTAATGTGGCTGACAAAAGCTGGTGTATGGCAACTTGCAGATGAACTTGGAGTATTGGACACAATCAAAAATCAAACATTAACTTGCTACAACGGCATAGTTGGCGACGGCTGCGGGAACTGCCCGGCCTGCCATTTACGCAAAAAAGGATATGAGGAATATTTATGTACGAAATAAAAAAAACATTCGAAATTAGCGCTGCTCATTTTCTGCAACTGGATTACGAGTCCAAATGCAGTGCCTTGCACGGGCATAACTGGATAGTTACCGTGTATTTACGCGCAAAAGAACTTAACGCCAACGGAATGATAATGGATTTTACAGAAATTAAGCAGAAACTAACTACCCAATTAGACCATAAAATTCTAAACGATATTTTGCCGTTTAACCCAACGGCAGAAAATTTAGCAAAATATATTTGCGATACGCTTGCCCCGTTTTGTTACCGGGCTGACGTAACTGAAAGCGAAAACAATACAGCAAGTTATTGGAGTGACAAATGACCTATAAAGTTGTAGAAATATTTGATAGTATAGAAGGTGAAGGCAAGCGGGCAGGCCAAACTGCGACCTTTGTCAGGTTTGCGGGCTGCAATTTAAATTGCACATATTGCGACACCACTTATGCAAATGGGAACGATTATAAAATAATGTCATTAGAAGATATCATCCGGCGTATTAAAGAGCGTAATTTTTTTCGTGTAACCCTAACCGGGGGCGAACCGCTTACCGTTTATCAAATAGAACCTCTAATTTTAGAGCTGCTTTCTATGGGCATAGAAGTTAATATAGAAACCAATGGTAGTATTGATATATCCACAGTTTTAGATTATTGCAAAACTTATGATAATAAGCTATTTTTCACAATAGATTACAAACTGCCATCCAGCGGTGAAACAGATAAAATGCTGCTTGGCAATTACAAAAAACTGCGTACATGGGATGTGCTTAAATTTGTAGTTGGCAGCGAAAATGACATGCTGCATTTAATTGATTACGTACAAGGGCTTGTATCCCAGCCGCTAATTTATATTGGTGCCGTATATGATAAATATAGTTTGCAAAAAATTGTAGTGGCCATGCTTGATGAGCCAGGTCTAAAAAATGCAAATTTGCAAGTACAATTACACAAAATTATTTGGGATCCAACCGAAAGAGGTGTTTGATATAAAAAATATAGATAAAGCAAAAGTTGAATTGGCAATAAAAACGTTAATTGAAGCCATTGGAGATGACCCCACGCGCGCTGGGCTTTTAGAAACGCCGCAACGCGTTGCAAATATGTACGAAGAAATATTTGAGGGCATGACCCATAGCAATGACGAGATTGCAGAAATGTTTAGCAAGTGTTTTGAAGATGCAAAAGTCAATGACTGGGTTTTGGTTAAAGATATCAGTATTTTTAGTTATTGCGAGCATCATTTTGCACTTATGTATAACATGAAAGCACATATTGCGTACAAGCCATTGGACAAAGTAATTGGCCTTTCTAAAATAGCGCGCATTGCAGACATGGTTGCAAAACGGCTGCAATTGCAAGAACGCATTGGTTGCGATATTTCGGAAATATTGCAAAAAGTACTTGGCACACCAGATGTAATGGTGGTAATTGAAGGCGAACACAGCTGTATGACAGCACGTGGCGCACGTGCACAAGGCAGCGAAACCCGCACATGCATTACTAATGGAATATTTGCAACCGACGCAAATTTAAGGCAAGAAGTACTTTTGCAAATATAAAAAAGCGGCGGGGGCTTAGGGCAGAGTCCATCAGAAAAGGAGAGTGCTTTATGGTATCAGAAAAAGACAAAACCCTACTTCGGGAACTGGCAAAACACTACATCGAAATTGCCAACCATCCCGCAAATGTAGAACGTTATGAAAGAGGGCGCGATATAAACGACTTAAAGCCGCGCCGCCCCATGGTATGGATAGACGAAATCCCATGGCATGAAATGGACATTAACGGTAACTTAAAGCTAGTTTGCGAGTCTGATCAGGCACGCGGTATGGAGCAATTTTTGCGCCGTACTTTGTATCGCTGGGAATACATCCAGGCAGACATGGTAGTGGACAATTATTATCCCATTAACAAAAATTACAGCAACAGCGGGTTTGGCCTTGAAGTTAACGAAAACATAATTTCTTCCGACGATAATAATAATATTGTGTCGCATTATTATCTTGACCAACTTGACACAATGGAAAAAGTCAACGCCCTAAAAGAGCCTGTTGTCACAGCCTTCCCAGAGCAGGACAAAGAACGCATGGCATTTGCGCAAGAAATTTTGGGTGATATCATGCCGGTAAAACTACGCGGGCACTATGTTTACCATGCCCCGTGGGACCAAATACCGCGCTTCCGCGGCGTAACCCCGGTTATGTACGATTTAATAGACAACCCTGAACTTTTGCATGCCACCATGAGAAAATGGACGGACTATAGCTTTTCTGCCATGAAGCAAATGGAAGCCCTAAATCTGCTTGACACAAACATACCCGCACTGCACTGCACCCCGCCATATACCAGCGATTTACCACAAGGCAAAGGGATGAAGAACATCTGGTTCCGCTGCATGGCGCAAATGTTTAGCGATATAGCACCCGACATGTGGAAGGAATTTGAACTGGATTATCTGCTGCCGCTAACCAAGGAATTTGGCCTAGTCTACTATGGTTGCTGCGAAGCCATGGAGAAAAAACTCGACATGCTAAAGACCATTACCAACCTGCGCAAAATAGGCGTCCCCGCCCGCGCCAATCCAGAAAGCTGTGCCGAGCAAATGGGCGGCGACTATGTGTATGCACACAAACCTAACCCGGCATTTGTGGCTTTAAACTTTGATAAGGACGTTGTGCAAAAAGAAATTACTCGCATTATTGACACATGCCGCGCCAACAACTGCCCGTACGAATTTGTAATTAAGGACATAAGCACCGTAGGCTATAAGCCGCAAAATTTAATCGACTGGAACAAAACCGTAATGGAAACCATCGATAAATATTACTAGGAGGCTCCCTATGCTACCAACCGTAAAGCTAGGCAATGCCGATGTTTCGCGCTTGATAATGGGCGGCAATATAATTTCTGGCACATCCCATGTATCACCGGAAATGGACATGGAAATGCAACGGTTCTACACTATGCCACGCATACAAGAAGCATTTGATAACTGCTGGAAAAATGACATAAATACCGTGCAATTACGTATAGACGCACACATTGTACGCGCATTAATGGAACACCGTGAAAACGGCGGCAAATTAAACTGGATTGCCCAAACTGCCCCAGAACACCGCTCGCTGGAAAATAATTTAAGAATGGCAAATAAAATTGGACCTATTGCAGTGTATTTCCACGGGTCTATAGTGGATGCCATGTATCAGGGCGGCGATATTAAAGGTATCAAGGATGGCTTAAAGACGCTAAAAATGCTGGGCGTCCCCGTTGGTTTATGTACGCATATACCAGAAGTTATGCTTCGCTGCGAAGAGGAAGAATGGGGCGCAGACTGGTATATGGCATGTGTTTACAATGTAAAACACGGCACCATATCAAGCTCAATAAGCGGAAAATTTACCGAAGGTGAAATTTTTGACGAAGCAGACCGCGTACCAATGTTTGACGCAATACGCAAAGTTCAGAAACCTTGTATGGCATTTAAAATCCTGGGCGCAACCCGCCGCTGCACAACAGATGAAGACCGCGAAGCCGCCTTTACAGAAGCGTATACTTCCATCAAACCAACAGATGCCTGCATAGTGGGCTTCTTCCAAAAATATACCGACCAAATTAAACAGAATGCGGATTTTGTAAAAAAACTGCTGGCAAACTAAAAAAGAGGTTGGTGCCCATTTTGGGCATCAACCTCTTTTGAGTGCGTTATATTACTTCTATCACAATTGCATAACTACTTATTAAGACAACACTGCCCCAATCGCCTGTTGTGCGGGCGGCTACGGAAAACCCGTCCCGGCCAAGTGGTGCATTTTCGGCTGCTGCTACGGTTATTATGGCTTGACCATCCACAATGTAGAATCTTGGGCCACCAACAATGGATAAACCGGGGCGCCATACTACATTTAGGTCTACCCATGCGCCGTCGGGCATTCCCAAAGTGGTGACTACAAGTTCCACCGTGCCGCCTTGTTCTACCACTGCGGAGTTTGGTGTAACGCTTACGATTTGCGGCACTGCAAATAATGCGGTAAATGTCATACTGTCGCGTACTACATAACCTGCTGGGTCAGCTGGATACCAGCCTATAAACACGTATCCCGCGTTTGGTACTGGGGTTGGCACTCTGTCTGCCCAGAATGTGAACCCGTCACGGATGTTTACAACAAGGCCAAACCCGGCTGCTGGTATCAACTCGCCGCCATTTCCGGCTTCAAAGGTTACATTGTGGAATAATGGGTTAAACCTTGCGGTAAATGTGATATCCTCGGTCACTACATAGCCTGTTGGGTCGCTTGGATACCAGCCAGCAAAGTAGAACCCTGTGCGTACTTCTGTGCTTGGTATTGCAACGGCAGGGATTTCTTCGCCTGCTGGCACTACCACAGTGGTTGTAGTTGCGGCATAAACACCAACTGCGCCAGCTTCTACAACAAATGTTACGGTAACATCTTCTGCAGGTGGCTCAAACAGCGCGTTTGCAAGCAACACATGCACAGTTTCGCCATACACAGTGATGGTCAGGTTAATATACTCCCATTGCCCGTTTTTATTGACGTTTACCATGTTAAAGTAGTCTATCCAGCCTGTGCCGGCTACCCACATTCTGTTTACGGTTACAAATTCCATTGCATTTTCGCCATCTTGGTCAAGTGCAACAATGGTATCCGCTGCGGCAAAGTACACTGGCGCGTTAACGCCGTCAAGCTGTGTCCACATACGGATTGTACCTGCGGCGGCAAGGCCTGGGTTTGGACGTGGATATTGCGTACCGCCTGGGCCATTATTGAAGATATTCCAACCAAACTCTGGCAGTACAGGTGGTTCAAACAACGCGTTAACAAGCAATACTTCAACTACTTGGCACAACACTGTTACAGAGAAGTTGATATACTGCCAGCTGCCGCCATCTTTATTGACGTCTATCATATTAAAGTAGTCTGCCCAGCCTGTACCGGCTACCCAAACTCTGCCTACCCTTACAAATTCCATTGCGCACTGCCCATTTTGGTCAAGCGCAACAATGGTATCTGCGGCGTCAAGATACACAGGCGCATTAACACCGTCAAGCTGTGTCCACATACGGATTGTACCAGCAGCGGCAAGACTTGCGTTTGGACGTGGGTATTGTGTGCCGCCCGGGCCGTTGTTAAAGATATTAAAACCAACAACTATGCATTCACTGCATAATACACATTCCCCGCAGTCTGGGCAAGGGTCGCATAGGCAGTCGGCATAGGTAAATGACGTGGATACAGACTGATTCGCAGCCGCAGAAACAACTGAATTCCACTGCCCAAGAATATTTGGAACAATACCAACACCTTCGCCATCTGTCACGCGCAGGTCAACTGTTGTTGGGCTTCCAGCGGCAATAGGCCACTCGATACTGAAAGTCCCGTCCGCATTAACAGGAAACGCCGGGAATGGCGCAACCGGAACCCATAGGGTAGATTGACTGTAATCAAACAATCCTGTGCTACCGGGAACAAGGTCAATTGAACCTGTGAAAGCGGTCATGCCGATAAGATTATTTTCAATTGCAAGGTCATGACCCAAGCTGCTTACTCTGCCGGTAACAGTTACATGGGTGTCACCTTCTTCGTATACAAACACTTCTTGGTCAAATGTTATTGTTGGCCTGCTGGTGGTTACAGCAAAGTGGAATGGTGCAACCAAGTCTTCGCCGCCTGGGTTTGCAACAAACATCGTCAAGGTATAAAGGCCAGGTGCAAGAAGATAGCCGTCGCCAGCATGCCATGATGGTTGTCCTGTTATATTCCAAAGGCTGCCGCCAACCATTGGGCGCAGCAAGTTGCCCGAAAATACGTTGGAATTTGGCGCAACATTATTAAATACAGTATGGAAACGCTTTTCTGGATCGCCCAAAGATACACCATAAGGGCCGATATAGAAACGAACATTTCTTGGAAGAGGCTCTAATGATTCATCATTGAAGCCAAAGGTAACAGGTGAATAGTTGGATTGTGCGGTCATAATATGAAGTCCTGGGTTTGCCAGCCAACCTGCAGGGAACTCTCTTGGGTCGTCATATACACCAACGTTAGGGGATACAAATCCAGAGATTACAGGACGCCATATGCCGGTGTTGGCTCTCAGGGAAAGCTCTGTCGGTGGCGGTAGTGGAGGCTGTACATCAAAGTACGCACCAAAAATCATAAAGATTTCGCCGCCATTGCCATCTGTAAAATAAATATGACCTTCTGCAAAGCCTCTATTGGCCATTACACCGTCATGTGTAAAGTATATTTCGAACTCGTTGTTGCCAAGTTCTTCGACGTAATAATTAACACCGGTTACAGTAAATTGCAACTGCGGCCCCCAGTTACCAGTCCAATTACCGGTAGCAGGGTTGCGCAATTCTTGAGTAGGCATACGCATTTCTAGCCTGTCAAATGCCCAATTGCCATCACCGTGAATTGTTATTGGGAAAGTATCAGTTGTAGTAAACTCATTTTCTTCTACACTTACACGTCCCAAAGACAAAGAAGACATGGTGTGATTAGCAAAAACTCTAAGGTGGCCTGCAACTGTCTGATATGTGAGATCATCCATTGTAACACCATGTCCAAATGGAATTGAATGCACGGTTGTTGCAAAAGCAGTGGTTTGAAGAGCCCCAAGCGGGTTAATAAGACCTGCTCCAACTTGGTTAACACTGTAGTGACCATCATAATCTGCAAGACGGGTTGCAGTTTGCATTAATCTTGCCCTTATTTCAACCGCACGTCCTTCCCTATTGTTTGATTGAGCCATAGGAGCATCAAAATGCTCAAGCATTAATGCTACAATGCCTGCGACAGCAGGGCCTGACATAGATGTACCGCCAATTGCATTGTATGAGCGGCCATCCATATTAGTAGGATGAGATATAGTCCAAGTCGAAACGATATTATTACCTGGCGCTAAAATGCTTGGGAATATCTGCATAATAGCTTCGCTGGAGTCCCCGGCACCTACTGGACCCATTGGGCCTATGCTTGATGATGGGGTTATAATATCCGGCGTTTTAACCATTTGCAGTTCACCAAAACAGAGTAAACCTTGAATCGGAACAACATCTTCGACAGGAACAGGCGTTCCATTATCCTGACCAAAAACAGCGTTGCCCTCATTTAATCTTACGGAAAATGCCGGTATTGGTTGACCTGCGTTGTTAAGGGTTACTCCACTTAAATGAGTGTTGGCGGCTGTGTTGTTAATAACAACAAGTGCAACTGCACCAAGATCAACTGCCATATCCAACATTGTTACAAATTCGCCGCCGCCGCGATTAATAACCACAACTTTGCCATCCAAACTATCGATACCATGGCTGTCAAGCATTGCTTTAACATTCACCATAAATGGAGCGAAAGCAGAGTTTGTGCGTCCACCGGCAGGTAGCTGCATTCTGTTAAACCAGACATAATCCATATCTTGGCCAAACAATGCATTCATATCAGCAGAATGCTGAGACGTTCCTGTCAGTAGAATATCTGTAGGGACACCCCCTACGGTAGCGCCATATGCAACTCTTTGATGCCTGTTGCCACCTTGGCCGGAAGCAACGCTTATGCCCAAAGAAGCTGTGGCAGAGCCGCCGCCAACAGAAAACCAGCCGCCGTTGCCGGGTACGTTATTTGCACCGGCACCGCCCATACCATCATTGCCTGTACCGTTTGTTGAAAGTTGCCCTGCAAGTGCAGCAATATTGGTTGCAAAAGTAAAAGCAAACCACGGATGGTTAGAATTGCCGGTATAACCCCAAGAGTTATTCACTACGTCCAGGCCAAGATAATAAGCATATTCGATAGCACGCAATGGGGCGTCTGGCAAGGCGCCGCCGCCTGGCTCTGCGGTAAGTATCCTAAATGCATAAAGTTGAATGTCTGGAGCCATACCCAAAGCAATACCCGCAACGTGAGTACCATGGGTCGAATGTGCGGCACCGTGGATCATTTCCATTGGGCTGGTGCCACGGCCAGTTGCGCGGCCGCTTACAGAACCAGTCAGGAAGTTACCGCCAGGTAAAGACCAGTATTGACCAGCTTCATCGCGAACAAAGCCCATTCCGTCAGCTACCGGAATTAACATATGCCAATAAGCAGGGTGGCGATAGTCTACACCAGTGTCGATAATACCAACTCTGATACCTGCGCCTGTAGCTATATTTTCATTAATATAGTCTAATTCAAAAAGTTCTCTTGCACCTTGGTTAAATTCTGGATGCCATTCATATTCGTAATCTTTAAAATTGCTTGGCACAGTCAAAACACCGTTGTTATCAAGGTTGCTATTGAGAGTTTCCCTATAATGCCACGGTAGGTCAGATGCCTGTTCAATACCATAAGTGCCACTAGCCATTGCATCTAAATCTTGCAATGAATAAGGAATCATGGCAGGCGAAACACTAAAAACCTCTGGAAGCATAGCAATGCTTTCTGCCATGCTAACTGAAACACGCATAAACACACCGTTAAACAGCATGTGGTGTTCGCTAAAGATTTCCATACCGCCCATTGCACTAAATGGCATAGGGATTGAGCTAAGCTCATTCATAAAGTTTGCATGACCTTCTAGTGCAGAAGATACAAATGCAGCATCCATAGCTCGTCCGTCAAGGCGAGCGCGCGGACTGCCAACCTCTTGTGCAAGGCGTTGGGCAACCGCAGGAGGTGTCCTAAACTGAACAATAATTTCAATCATTTCATCTGGGTTGTCTGGCAATGCATAATTGCCTTCAAAACCAAACATCCGAAGTGGCTCATGCGTAAGGGTGCTTAGCAGGAAGTCCAGATGCTCATAAGGCATGTCTTCGCTCAGTTCCAAGGAGCTTCCGGGTAAGGCCATGTCATTTGCGATGTACGATAGTTCATGAGACCGATTATACACTGCCTCTTGTGCTCTTGCAGCGGCATAAGCTGGCCCGGTAAATGTGGTTATAACCATTACCATTGTCAACAATAAAGCCGCTAGTTTTGTCATTCTTTTTCTCAAAACTAATTCCTCCTCAAAGATAATAACGCTTTGTAGCACGTGATATATCCCCCTTTACATAAAATTTTGTCTTCTCCCCTTTCAACTATTCGCAATAATAAAAATTTATTTCAATAAGAATATCGTATAATGCTTGTCAATACAATACCTTGTGCAAAAAAATCGCACAAATAACATAATTGTGCAAAAACAACGCTAAGACATTGTAATATGCTACAAAAAGTAGCACTGCTGATTTTTTGTTTAACGTGTGCACGGCGGCGTGATTATCATAGAAAAACTTTGCAATTGCCTATCAGCTGTAAGTTCATTTTGCTCATATGGCTTTATAACTTCTCTAATTTTTTCAATCAGTTCTTTTGCTTCATCACGGGAAGCATGAATAGGCCCAATGAAAAACCCATAACCATCACGGGCAGGATTTACTTCACCTTCGGGAAGATTTTCTTTAAATTCATCAATAAGCCCATTTACAAAGCGTTGAAGTTGAGCAATAGATGCCGTAGATGAAGCATCTTCGTTTATTGCCTTAAGTTCTGCATCAAAATCTATTGCCATGCCGTACACCTTTTCGTTGACATTTCTTATCCGGTTTTCTTCAACCACCTTTATAAGTCCGTCAGCAACCATTTTTTTTAGATAACGGTAAAGAGTTGTTTGCGGGAGTAGGCTTGCGATTTCTCCCAACTCCTTTGTTGTTGCCCGCTCTCGGTCTTTTATCGCTGTCAGCAACTTGTTTTTAACTGGATTCGCTAAACATTCCATCAGCTTTTTGTTCATTGTGCACCTCCAACATTTCAATGCAATCAGCATGGCCATATTATCATGCTGGAAATATAAAATCAAGAAAATTTTTCACCGGTCATAGACCAAATACTTTGTAGACAATATATCCCGTACAGATTCCTCTAAGGCATCGTCATCATTTTTGGTATTTATCACAACGAGTACAGTCAACCCTTGAATCATAGCCATATGAGCAATAAATGCCCTTTGGCGCGCTTCTTTAGGATAATCAATATTATCAAACATTTTTGACATAAATCGAGTAATAAAATCATAAGGCTCATATTCATTTTCACCACCAGCCTCGATACCTAAGTGGTTATAAATCAAGTTATAATACTGTCGATTTCGTGCAAAAAACATGGCGTATGCGCAACCTAAAGACACAAACCCTTCTACCGTTTCCCCTGTTTCTTTAACAGACTTCTTTAGCACGGCAGTGAATTGGCCTGTAATGTGTTTTTCAATGGCACGAAGCAACTCTTCTTTGTTTTTAAAGTGGGCGTATGGTGCGGCTTCACTAACCCCGCAAGCTGCCGCAACTTTTCTTAACGAAAGTGCAGTAACTCCTTTGTCATCAATCACTTCAATTCCTTTTTCAATCAAAGCGGTACGCAAATCACCATGATGATATGGTTTATTCTTCATAATTACTCCTTAATCTTAACGATGTAAATTTAACGATATTAAGATTATAGTACAACCCTTTTCCTGCGTCAAAATATTTTTAGCTGGGGTTATTGCTAATCGGAAGCATATTGTCAAGATGTTTGAATCTTAGCAAAAAAAATAAGCCGAGACGTAATGCCTTGACTTATGTGTGATTCTCTACTACTAACCTTTCGGCTTTTAACTGGAAAACATCGACAATAAATTCGTGCAACACATATGGGTTGTGTTGTGAAGGGGGCTTACGTCAAGCCCGAGCTAAACTCTTTTTTGCTAATACCAATAATGCTTATTTTTGCCACGTTACCTCTAACGCAATCCATCTCGACAATATTTCAAAATTCGTGGTTTCAATCAATTTAAGTCTCCAACCATTGCGTGGACATCTGTGGGACTTTTGCCCATTATAGTCAAATACTTCGGCATTGCCGTGTACACAGTAATTATCTTGATTTACGCTGTAATCCAAATTCAAGCAGTGACCAAGCTCACAGCCCGCACCTTTTATTACAAAACCAAATATATCTTCGGGCAATTCGTCTAATATATTCTCTTTGACGTCGGGGTGTACAAAATGGTTGCCACGCATAGAAATATAATTGCCTGATGTTCCCAGATTGATAATGCAAACTGATTTTTTGGTTCGTTTTGATGTATAAGTAAACTTACCATCGGTGCGTTTTTTGTTATTTACCACCGAACAAGTGAAACGGCAGTTACTGTCACGCATTAGTTTATCAACCGCCGAAAGCCATGCCCTCACTTTCGGCGGTTGCGTGCTTGCATATTCACTTACATCTACCTTGACTTTTGCCACTGAGGTTCGCTCCTATTTCAAAAACCAACACAGGTCAAGAATAACATTTCCGTTTTTATCAACGCCACTTCGCATAGGGTGATACCGTTCAAACCACCAATCGCCAATCGGGTCAAAGCCATCGGCTTTTAATTTTTCATATGCCAGTGGCTCTATACCCCAATCATCATCATGTTTATACACCCATGCCGTACCGATTGACGTTGCAGGGAAATCCACATACTCAAAGCCTTCCGGCACAGCCGTACCCGCTGGTGTGAAATAACCAAGCCAGTATTCAAATTGAGCATGGTCGCCGTTGGGGTGGCACATCAATCCAATAATCGAGTCACCGTCCTCATGCAAATCTTTGAGATTGATATTTAATTTTGATTTGAGCAATTCATCATCAAAATCGTCCCATGCGACATTTCCACTTTCGTATTTCTTGCCGATAAAACGGGTTGCGCCCACTTCTTGCCTGTATGTTTTAACAACCGTTGGCAATGTAATTCTTTTATCTTCAAGTTTTTCTGTAACCTCCGCCAAACGCTTGGCAGGGGTGAGTGTCGCATTTGAATTGCCAACATAGTCGGGGGTGGTCAGTTGAACCTCGATTTCCTTTGCTTTTTCATACAGCACTTTTACTTGCTCATCATTATGGAAGTCGGCTTGTTCGATTTGCCGAACGAAGTCCAGTACAATTCCTTTTAGCTCATGCAACAATGCTACTTCGCTGTCAATATCGTCTGCTTTTTGGTTTAACACTTCCAATACCACATCGGAATCGGGTGCGGCGAAGATACGCTCAATATCTTTAATTCTGATATTTAGCTTTCGCAAAATAAGGATTTGTTCAATCCGTTTTACGGCATTTTCGTCGTACAGCCTGTAAGCGTAATCGTCGCTTCGAGTACTGGTGATTAGCCCCATATCCTCATAGTAGCGGAGCGTACGGGTGGTGATGTTGTACTTAGATGAAACATCTTTAATTTTTGCTAACTCATTCATGACAGCCTCCATGTAATAGTAGGATTCATCGGTTAGGTTACTGACGTGAATATATCATGAACTATTACCTAACGGCTTAGTCAAGAGGTTTTTTCTGTAAATAATATACATTTTCTATGTTTGTTGCATTATCGACATAACATGCGATTTTTATCATCAAAACGTCATAATTTATTAAATTAATGCATAATTCGACATGTACTGTGAAGGGGACAATTAACGCTAATATTGTTTAATAAAAACGTTATTTGCACTTTATAATATCATTTTTCCTTATGTCTACTAATTTTTTCATACATTCAACTGTATCTGCATTGGGATTTACCAAAAGCAAATTTGATTGGCAGGTGTTATCAAAATTTTTGCCAAAGACTTTTGTATTGGTTGCAGGGGTACATCCTTTGCCGCAATTTCCGCATGGTGATACATGCGTCCATGCAAACTCTTTGATACATTCATCTATTGGGGCTTCCGCATACTCGCCAATATTATCCACCCCAAACCACATAGTCCATGGTCCGGGAAAACCGTCCAAACCATTAACTACTATATAGCCCAAGTTTGAAACATCACAGCCATTCCACATACTTTCTTCATCACCACACATTGAAATCGTAAAAACATCATCGTATGTCCTTACATGCGTAATAAAATCCAAGGCATTTTTTTGTGTGTCTCCTGTTAATTTTTCGCTGATTAGTTCTTCAACTTTTTTGGGCATTTTATTTCCTCCTATTTTGCAGACATATATTTTTTACTTGCCATTACCAAGTTCATTGCGCAGTTTAATTCTTCTATATCGGGGTCATTAAAGCGTAGCGACATATAACAACAAATGTTAGCATCCAGTTCTTTATTAAGTATTGTTGCTTTAATCCCCGGCGAATGTTTGCAATTATTACAACACTCGCAGAACCTTATTTTTGACCAAGCGATTTTTTTACTATGTTCATCAAATAAACCTTCGTTTTAGTAATTATAATGACCGAAGAAAACGATTTGCCAAGAATCAAATTTTTTATTCCCGTATGCGGCATCAGCTATTTTTATATACGCTACAACTTTACCTTTGTAACTTGAACACCATGAATTAGGCGACCTCCATCCGGGACTCATTTTGTTTTCTCGTAAAAAGGAAACGAATGCCATTGCCATTTCTGCTTTACTGTTGTCAAGATATATCGGCAGTATATCATCAATTTTGGATTTTGTTTTTCTTTGCTCTATCGGATTGTATATATCTTTTTCCATTGTCATCCCCCTGATTATAAATTTTACGCACGTGTCACCGTCTGTGGTATTAAAGTGTTTGCTTTATGTAGATTATAGTAAGTGCCACAAACCCGCATTATTGCAAGGTTTTAGGTGTAGCAACTTCAAGCACTAACGAGTATTTTAACACAAATTCATGCAACTATAAAGACCAAGGAAAGACCAAAACTAAGGCGCATTTCTATTAAGAAAAGGCTCTTGTGAAAATTACACAGGGGCTTTTTTGATGCCTGCTATCGTTGAGGTCGTAACAAAAATATCAGACATGAAAGGGATAATATTATGACAAATAAAAACGGCGCAAGCACCACAAACAAACGCATGAGATACACCCGCCAAGCAATCGTAACCAGTGCATTTTTACAGATGCCAAGATTTTTGTACACAGGCGAGTTTGCGGGAAACAGAATAAGCAACAATGCACGTAACCTATACACATTACTTCTTGACCGCCACAAGATAAGCATAAAAAACAATTGGTATGACGAAAGCGGCGAAGTATATATTTACTTCAAGCGTGAAGAAATGGAACAGCAGCTCGGCATATCAGAGCGCACCGTTTCAAAAGTCATGCAAGAGTTAAAAGCCCTTTTGCTTGTGGAGGAAAAAAAGCAGGGGCTTAATAAGCCGAATAAAATTTATCTTCTTTCGCCCATTATTGGCGATGACGAAAACCCCGACCAATATGTAGACCCTACTCCCGATTATAACCCCGACATAGAACAGGGCTACACTTCCGAAGGTGAGTATACAGGCTACAACCCCGAACCCGAAGTAACTACGCCTACGGAAACGCAACACCTACATTACCAGACCCTTAATATTTGCATTTCTGAACCCGCAAATTTTACGGCACAAGAGCCGCAAATTCTAAGCCCGAATTATAATAACTATAATTATAACCAGTTTAGTTATAATGAGTTGAGTAATACTGCTGCTACTGCCGTTGACGATGGCAGTGACACTGGTGGCGGCAGTAGCGGCGAAATACCCTACACACAAATTCTTGAGAAGTATAACCAGTTATACGAAACACAGCACCTTCGCCCCATCCGCTCCATAACAGGCAAACGCAAGACCCAAACAGCCGCAATGTTCAAGGAATATGGACTAAGCGGCTTTTTTAATGCGTTCGAGAAGGTAGCCGCAAGCATTTTCTTATGCGGTGGCGGCGATAGAGGTTGGAAAGCAGATTTTGACTGGCTAATAATCCCTGCCAATATGCAGAAGGTTTTAGAGGGCAAGTACGACAACGACCAGTGCAATATCCCCGCAACACAAATTCTACAACCCAAATTTACAGGTAATCCAAATAAACAAGAGCGGCCAGACCCATTCTTAGAAAGGGCGTTGACGGCATATGCAACAGCTACCCACCAAGCAACAGCATGACTTAGTGCAGATAAATAACACGCAAACTTTTGCAGAGTTAGCCAAAACTCAGCTTATGCACAGATACGGCATAACGGCACAGGAGTGGGCAATCTATGATGCCGCAATATCCATAGGGTTATTAAAACTACGCACGGCATTTCCAACCCAAACCCGCAACTACAGCGACAAAGAACACGATATGCTAATGGCGTTATGGCTTGAAATTTTTGTAGTGATAGAGCCAAGCATATTCCATGAGGCAATCATGCGCTTTGTAGCCGCCGACCGCAAAGGTTTCTTTCCTTCCCCCGGTCAAATCATGGGGATAGTAGAGGATATACAGGCCAAGCGAGAACGACAGGCGGCAGAGGAAAGAATTAAAACCCACGCCGCCTACCTACAGCAACTTCAACAACGTGTCGATAGCGGCGAAAATTGCTCCACTTGTAAATTCTGCGAACATAGAGATGCCCAACAAAAATTGGGAAGTGCTAAAACAGAAGTACAGCTATTCTGCCAAAACCCCGACAGTTTCAAATACGAAGGCCAGTACGGACGTGGTACGGTGGCAACCATTCTGTGTGAGCATTACGAAAAAAAGATAGCGGATTCGATAGAGTGAAGTAACGCACTGGTTTTGTGTTCTTCGCTCTTTTTATTTTCTCTTTTCTTTTTTCTTTTATGTTTTTTATCATCATGTTTTGTTTTGCAGTAGCAGCAGGCGTTGTGGGAACGGTGGGAAACTGCAATGAATTTAGTGACCGTCCGTTTGTGGGTGTGGGCAAGTTTGTGGGCAGGGTGTGGGCAAAGCGTTCTTTGCTTTGTCCATGCGCTGTCCACGGGCTTGTCCATGCCCACAAACGGTTACGGTCACTTAATGAATTGCGGTTTTCCACGGTTTCCATAACGCTATCCTTTGAACTTTGCTTTTCAATTTCAACATAAAAAATCGGAAAGGTGTATGCAAAAATGAATAATCAAGAAACACAAGCAAACAATATGCCCGCTAACGAACTACCAGCCAAAGATGTTGAGGTTAGATATAGACTTTCAAGCGGCAAATATATTACCGTTGAGGTTTCCCCCGAGATAGAGGAGTGGTTAGAAACGACCGACAGGAAAATTCGCACTCAAAGTCGATATGACAGACGGCGGCTAAGTTTCGTGGAAGATGTGGATGCGTTGGATATGAAACATAGGCTTTTGCAAGAGGACACCGCCGACACGGTTATAAGAAACGAAACCTTCCGTCAACTATTTCAAGCGATGAGTAAGCTGTCCGAACTTCGCAGACAGAGGGTATACCTTTATTATTTTCGTGGGCTAAGGTTTAAGGCAATCGCTGATTTAGAAAATGTCACTGGCAATGCAGTATCACGTTCTATCAGAGCGGCATGTGAGGAAATGAAAAAATATTTGTCCAAATATCAATAGCAAGTGGGGTTTTTTTACATGAGTATCAAGCGAAAAATTGAAGTCAAAATGCGATTGACGGAAGATGAGTTAGACCTACTCCACCAACGGATGGACGATGCCGGGATAAAAAACAGGGAGCATTATTTACGCAAGATGGCTTTGACTGGTTATATACTACGGCTCGATATGTCCGAAGTCAGAACGACATTGCGTTTAATCTCCAACGCCGTTTCAAGCATCAACCAGATAGCCAAGCGCACTAATGAGACACGAAGTATTTACACACAGGACATGATACAGTTGCGTGAAGATGTAGGCAATCTTCGAGTGCAAGTATCTGATGTGATGAAGGTTTTTAGCAAGGTTCGCCAGTTTATGGAGTTGTAATTTTCAACCGCCATATAGAGAAGTGAGGGGGATATGCCAATCGTGGTATATCTTCCTCGTCTTTTTTATTTGCGGTTTTTTTGACGATGGGTAATGTTAAAATGGCTACGTGTTATCTTTATCAAGGTTTCTTGTTGTCAAAAAGGAAAGCCCATAAGGTAAGGCTTGTACTCCTTATCTCACGGCTTTTCCTGTGAATAATAGGCTCTGCGTCTAAGCGTCTGGCTCTTTGATTATTATAGCACAGGTTGTTAAGCATTCAATAATTTTTATTAAAAAGGTATTACGGTTTAATCTTTTCCGCAAGCGTTAGCATGACGGTGTAGACAGAGCATAGCGACGGCTTTTAGGTGCAAAACTCATAAGGTTTTGCATCTAGGGGTTTGGGGATTTCCCCAACAAGCCAGCGCAAAGGATGCACAGAATGTGCCCTTTGTGCCTTGCTTGCAGGATTAGCTGAACATGGAAAATACACGGTTTTGGCAACAGCGTTGATGTTGCATTTATTTTCATATGTGGGCATGATTTTTTTCAAATACGCTTAAAATACTTTTAAGAAAATTCTTGACCCTAACCTTGCGTTATGGTTTACAATATACTCATGGGTCGGAAAAACAAAAAAATTTCGCCGAAAAAATATCAAAAAATTTTCAAAAAGGTCTTGAGCCTGACCATGCGTTAGGGTCTATACTATCGTCAGGAGGTTGTGTTTATGGAAAAGCACAGAGCGATTCCAGAGGGATATATGACAGTTGGTGAGATTGCTAAAAAGATGGGAATAACGGTTCGTACTATGCACCACTATGACAAGGCGGGTTTACTCTCACCGTCCTCTGAGAGCGAAGGGGGTTACAGGCTTTATAGTTACAAAGATATGGTAAAGCTAAATCAAATATTATCAATGAAATACTTGGGGTTCTCTCTTGATGACATAAAAAATCGCCTTGTATCTCTTGATACTCCCGACGATGTTGCCAATGCACTTACAGAACATGCGATAGCAATTCGCAACAAAATGGAAACGCTTGCAGATTCATTAAAAGCAGTAGAAGCATTAAAAGAAGAAGTGGTACAAATGCAATCGGTAGATTTTAAGAAATACGCTGATATTGTCGCACACTTGCAGATGAAGAACGAAAATTACTGGGCAATCAAGCATATCGACGATGATGTGATGAACCATTTCCGCAATCGTACTGGCTATGATAGGGATGATGCGTCTTCGATTATAGAATCTTGGGGGCAATTGGCGTATGAGGCAGAGCAACTGAATAATGAGGGTATATCGCCCGAAAGCGAAAGGGGGCAAAACTTTGCCCAAACAGTTTGGAATGCGATACAAGAATTTACCGGGGGGGATATAAACTTACTATCCAAGTTTTCTGAATCTATGAATAAACTTGCTGAATCTAAAGATGGTGGCAGCATGGATGGTGAACAAAGAGAAAAAATTGAAATTGCATACACTTTCATGCAAGCGGCACTGGATGCCTATTTCATAAAATTAGGATATGAGCCGTTTTAATAAGACATCAAAATTATGCCAAAAGGGGTGATTACAATTGAGTAAAAACAAATCTGTTTGCAACGAACAACTGTTGCTATGTCCTATATGTAATGGCAAAACTCGTACAAAAGCAAAGTCGGATACGATACTTGTAAACTTCCCACTTTTTTGTCCGAAGTGTAAGAACGAAACAGAAGTAAATGTAAAAAATCAAATATTAACCATTATCATGAACCCGAAAGAAGTCGGGTCGCCGAAGGCGAGTATTGCGTAGCAATACTTCTGAAAAGTGCCAGCCGCTTAGTCGCAGAGCCGATAACTTACGAGAAAATCGTAGTTATCGGCTCTTTCGTTTTGTACAAATTTTAATATAAGGAGTGCAGGAAAAATGAAAAAACCAAGTAAAGCTATTACGGTGACAACTGTTATCGCAGTAGTTGGAATCATTGTCTATTACATGTCGCATTTCAGTGTCAGTGGAATTGCCATGCGGCGAAATTTATCAAGGAGGTTGCGAGCATGGAAAAACGCAGAGGAATAATACCGCACGGACATATGACGGTAGGTGAAATTGCAAAAATGATGGGGGTTACTGTACGCACTTTACAATATTACGATAAAAAAGACATATTGCGCCCAACTTTGGAAAGTGAGGGAGGGTTACGACTATATACACACAAAGATGTTATCACACTTTTCCGAATTAAATCTATGAAAGATTTGGGCTATTCGCTTGATGAAATTAAGAATCGCCTGACGAAAATTGAAACACCAGAGGATGTATCAAATGCACTGGCTGAACAGGCAGGGGAAATTCAAGTGAGGCTAACAACCTTAAAAGATGTGCTGGTATCAATAGAGGAATTGAAAAAAGAAGCAGAGCAAATGGAAACCGTAGATTGGGCGAAGTATGCGGAAGTTGCACTGAGCCTGCAAGCAAAATTGGCTTATTTAACGGTGCGCCGCCAAGCGGTTCCAACTAATAATTAAACGGAGGTAATCCAATATGATTGAAAAGGAAATGAAATTAGAAACAAATCTTACAGAGGAAGAATCGAAACTGGATAAGCCGATAACCATTGGTCTTATTATGAAATTTGCGCTACCGACAATTTTGGCGATATTAGTATTGCATACATTCGCAATTATAGACGGCATTTTTGCAATGCGTGCGCTTGGCATGGAGGCAATGGCAGCTATCGCCATATTTACGCCATTATTCACTGTAGTAATGGCTATCGGCATGTTTTTTGCCGCCGGTGGCAGTGCTGTAATCGTAAAAAAGTTAGGCGAGGGCAAGCATGTCGAAGCCAGACAAAACTACACATTTATAAGTGTATTGGCTTTTATTTTTACCTTGACTGTCTCTGCTGTTATCGCAATATTCCCAAGCACGGTATTGAATATCTTAGGCGCAAACTATGAAATATATGACCTTGCCAAAACATATTTGCGCATTGCTGTGTGGGCATTCCCCTTTATGACTATAGGACAGGTATTTAACACTTTCTTAATAGCTGATGGAAAGCCCGGTCTTGGTATGGGTATCAGTATTTTTGGAACGCTGATTGGTGCAGGGGGTAATGCACTCGTTCTGTTCGTCTTTAACTGGGGTATTTATGGTCTTGCTTGGACAACTGTGCTTGGCACAGGCGTAACAGCTATATGGTATTTTATCGTTTTCCTGCGCAACAAAAATGGCAATTTCCGCTTTGCCATACCGTCCATGAACGGAAAAACATTTGGCTCACTACTAATAAATGGTTTTTCTGTAGGTGCACCTACAATCGCAGGCGCAATTATGATGACTGTACAAAACAATGTATTGGTTAGGCTTGACGGCATAGGTGCAATGGGAATAGCAATCGCCGGCATGGTAATGGGTATGCAAGGAATGCTTGGTCAAGTTTTTATGGGATACTTGCAGGGTATAGGCGGTATTATTGCATTTAATAACGGCAAGCAAAATTATGACCGTCTGAAAAAAGTGTTCCGATATAGTCTAAAGATCACCTTAGTTTTGTCGCTGATTGTACTTGCCGTGTCTATGTTTATGGCAGAGCCACTAATGCGCATTTACCTACCGTCACTTACAGACCCGGCAGAAATATTTATGCGTGAAATGGCTGTTCGTGGGTTACGCATTGTTTCGATTGCATTTGTTATATTCGGATTTAATATGTTTTTTACGGGTATTTTCACATCATTATCAAAGGGGCAAATTTCAACGGTTTTATCGCTTACCCATATACTTGCGTTTAACACACCGCTCATTCTCATTCTCCCGCGCTTCTTTGAAATGGATGGAGTATGGATGGCTCTGCCAATTGCGGCTGGGCTTGCATTTATCATGTCAACTTCCGCCGTTTTAATTTTCGGCAGGAAATATAAGTTTATAGGAAAAGAAAGGGGTGCAAGTGCATGAACAGCAGAAACGCACAAAATTATAACGAGCATACACCAATTAACAAAACAGATAGGAAACTAATGAAACAAGCAAAAGAGAGAGTTGAAACACGTAGCTTTCTCAAGTGGATGCTTGGGCTTGGGGTTGTAATAAGCATTGGTTCAATGGTTATATGGTTCTTTTCGGAAGGTAACGAGCATTTTTGGCCGGGCTACGTTATGGCTGCATGGGTTGTGATACTCATTACTCTGTCTATCGTCTTCATACCATCGCTGTCATCGAGAGCTGATAGAAAAACGAATATGGAAATTGCTGCTGAATATGAAAAGCTGAAAAGGAGGAAAGTTTATGATTAGCGTAAGCATGAAAAATGTAGGTAAATCATTCGGGACAAACAAGGTGCTGAAAGATGTCACTTTTCAAACGCATGACGGAGAAATTTTCGGTATGCTTGGGCCATCCGGTGCGGGCAAAACCACGATTATTAACATTCTAACTAAGCAGCTAAACGCCGACAGCGGTGAGTGCTATGTAAACGCAGGAAGTCATGAAATCGGGCTAATGTTAGAGCATGATGGGCTTTTTACACGGCTTTCCACTCTCGACAACCTTATCGTATTTGAAGATATTTATGGCATCTCTCGCAACCGCACGTTGGATGCACTGGCGAAAGTGGGATTGACAGATGCGAAAAAAACTAAAGTGGATGCACTTTCTAAGGGAATGCGGCAGAGATTAGTTTTGGCAAGGGCAGTTTTGCACAAACCAAAAATTCTTTTTCTTGATGAACCTACAAGTGCGCTTGACCCAATGACAGCACGAGGTATTCACAAGCTGATACGAGATTTGCGTGATAGTGGTTCAACCATTTTTTTAACCACTCATAATATGGAAGAAGCGACACATCTTTGTGACAGCGTTGTTTTATTACATGAGGGAGAGATTATCGAGCAGGATACGCCAAAAAATATTTGTGAACGCTACAGTTCATTCAAAACAGTAATGGATTTAGAGTCTGTATTTGTTAAATTGACAGGAGGTGGTTTGGAATGAGAAGTCTAAAAGCGATTTTCAAAAAGCAACTTAAAGACACTCTGGCAAACCCCGCTGTAATTATTAACTTTTTTATTTTTCCGATTTTGGCATTAGTAATGGGCAACCTTGCCGTACCAGATTTTACAGGAGTGCCAGATGATATTGTGGCGATTATTGAAGCCGCTACGCCCAATATGGCAATACTCATGGCGGCCATGTTTGCTGGCATGGCTATTATCCCCGGTGTCACAGGCTTTATTGCAGAGGATATTGAGAAAAAAAGTTTGCGCTTCCTGAACATGGCGGGATTGAAACCCGCCCCATATCTTTTGGGAATTGGCAGTGTTACATTTTTTCTGAGCATTATCACATCGGTAGCCTTTGGCTTTATAGCAGGGTTTGGTGGACAAGATTTTTGGCTCTTTGTGGCATCATTATTATCCGGCGTAGCGGCATCCATCTTTTTGGGAGCAACCATTGGCATACTTTGCAAAAGTCAAGCGGCAGCTACTGGATTGTCTATGCCTGCGGCAATGCTCTTTGGCTTTGGGCCAATGCTTGCTGGTTTTAATGAAAATGTCGCACGTTTCCTTCATCCATTCTACACGCAGCAGCTTAATAGACCTCTTCGGAAATTGGAAGTAGCAGACAAGATATGATAAGATACCCCAAAGAAAAGGGGATAACCATTATGCCAAGCGAGAAAACAAAGTATCAAAAATACATGTAAGATTTAAGCGAAACAAAATTTAAGCGTCTGATAGGAATTAAAAAGCATACAGCGGAGAGATGCGCAGAATATCTGAAAGAAGCATATGCGTCAAAGCACAAAAGGCGCGGCAGGCACTCCAAGCTAAAGCCTGAAGATATGTTACTGGTGGCGTGTAAATATTGGAGGCAGTATGCGACATTTGCTGAACTTGGATTGGAGTTTGGCGTTGCAGAAAGTACGGCACATGACATTGTGAAATGGGTTGAAGACATTTTAATCATGCAAAAAGAGTTTCACATACCGGGAAAGCAAGCACTTCTAACCGACCCCGATATTGAGGTTGTACTTGTGGACGCAACGGAAACGCCGGTAGAGCGTCCAAAAAGGGGCAGAAAAAATGGTACTCCGGAAAGAAAAAACAACACACTATAAAGCTGCTTGTTTTTGTAAACAAGAAAACGAAACAAGTCATAGCGATTATGACTGATACAGGACGCGCTCATGACTTCCGAATATACAACAATGAGGTTCGTGAGAAAGTCCGCAATGCCATCAGAATCAACGGTGACAGTGGTTTTCAAGGGATTTGCGATTATCATAAAAACAGCGAAACTCCAAAAAAGAAATCCAAGAAAAACCCACTTACAAAAGAGGAAAAGGTCAACAATAAACGATTAGCCAAGGAACGCATTTTGGTGGAGCATATAAACAGGAAGATAAAGGTTTTCAAAATCTTGGGGGTGCGGTATCGAAATCGCAGAAAACGGTACCGACTTCGTTCAAATT
>Ga0131853_10000526_pt1 | contig 70599 bp, 39 predicted proteins | sample TergutLab28metaG_FD_92764 | JGI IMG/M metagenome (GOLD analysis project Ga0131853, IMG submission 92764) | Labiotermes labralis P1 segment gut microbial communities from Petit-Saut dam, French Guiana - Lab288 P1 (version 2) (version 2) | ecosystem: Host-associated > Arthropoda: Insects >... | reverse complement strand
GATGAATCCAGAAGTTTAACCCATCTTGTTCAAAGTAGAATATATCAGGGTCATCTGCTGTTATTGTTGCATGTCCGGCAACAACAATATCACTTGGTATAACTATCCATTCCAATAAGGCAGGGTCAAAACCGGACAATGCTACAAAGCTTTGATCATATACTTCTTGACCGTCTATGTATACTCTCAATTCCACATCCTCCGGCGGGGTGGTTGGTATTTCTAATGTCGGCGGGAATTGGTAGCTTAGCGTTGCTTGATTGCCTGTGTTGTTTGTAACAGTTGCTATATTGTCGTTGATTGTCGCAGTTGTTAGACCGCTAAAGGTAAACCCTGCATTTGCCGTTAGGGTTACGGTCGCTGTGTAGCGTGTGTTAGCAGCGAAGATATTAGCTGATGGCGACCAAGTAACAGGGCTTATGCTAAAATTACCAGACCCAAACGCTGCTGTGCTTGGCGTTGCACCTGTTACCGGAGCGGTTACGTTTATTGCAGCAGTTGTTATCAGAATTGGAACGGTTGCCGGGAACTGATAACTTAGAGTTACCTGGTTGCCTGTGTTGTTTGATATCGTTGCCGCATTACCGTTGATCGTTGCGGCTGTTAATCCGGTAAATGTATGACCTGCTGTAGTCGTTAGGGTTACGGTTGCTGTGTATCTTGTGTTAGCGGCAAAGGTATTTGCGGCAGGTGACCAAGTTACTGCACTTAGAGTAAAGCTGCCTGATCCTAATGCTGTTGTATTAGGCACTGCACCTGTTATTGGAGTGGTTACGATTATTGCAACGTTTTCCGTTGGTATTGAAGCAGTTGCCGGGAATATGTATGATATCGTTACCGTATTGCCTGTGTTGTTAGATATCACTGCCGGGCTGCCGTTTATTGATGCGCTTGTTAAGCCGCTGAATGTAAACCCTTCGTTTGCTGTTAGCGTTACGGTTGCTGTGTATATTGTGTTTGCAGCGAAAATATTTGTAACGCTTGGCGACCATGTTACAGGGCTTATTGTAAAGTTGCCTGCTCCAACGGCTGTAGTGTTTGGTGTATCGCCGGTTGCCGGGTGGATTACGTTTAATGCGGCGGTTGTTATAGCCGTTGATGCAGTCGCCGGGAATGCATATGAAACTATAAGAGCTGCCCCTGTATTATGTACGATTGATGCAGGGTTGCCGTTTATTGTCACTTCCGGCGTGGCGTTGAAGTTATGCCCTTCATTCGCCGTTAGCGTGACATGCACAGTGTATACTGTGTTTGGCGCAAAAGCTTCTGCGGTTGGTGACCAGGTAACGGCTGATACTTCGAAGCTGCCTAATCCTGTCACAATCGAGCTTGGCGCATTGCCTGTTATCGGGGTGGCTACTGATATACCAATGCTGTTTATTGAAATCGGGTCAGTCGCCGGGAATTCATATGATACTATGAGTGCAGCCCCGGTGTTGTATACTGTTGTTGCGTCTCTTCCGTTAAGCGTTGCTGCTGTTAAGCCTGTAAAAGTATAGCCCTCATCCGCATTTAGCGTTATCCAAACCGAATAAACCTTGTTCGGTTCGAACACTGCTCCGGTTAATGACCATGTTATGTTTGAGATAGTAAAGCTGCCTGTGCCTTCTGCCGTTTGGCTTGGTGCGTTGCCTGTTGCAGGGGCAGTTATACTTAAAGCTACCTCTGTTATTGGCGTTGCAGGCTGATCTGTGATACCGCCGGAAACAGTTCTACTTATCTGGTTGCCGTTTGGATCGTAGGTGTAGAACGTTATAACAGGGTCGTTATCGCCTTCAATTCTAATCTCTTGCAACAAGCGGTTGTTTTGGTCGTAGTAGTAGGTTACTGTGAAGTTTTCTTCGCCTGTTACGGTCATTGATGCACGGTTTCCTGCTGTGTCGAAGGTATAGACTTTTGTTATGTTAGGTAAGCCGCCGCCATATTGAATTTCATTTGTTAACCTGCCTAAACCGTCGTAGGTATAGGTTGTGATGCGCCCTGTGTTTTCGATTATTTGTCTTTGATTACCATCTAGGTAGTATTCGTAGAAGAATTGTGAAATTACTTCATGTCCTCTAAAGTTTGTCATTGATGTTACAAGGTTTGCTCTGTTGTAAGCATATGTAGTTGTATTGCCGTTAGGGTAGGTTTTGGTCGCACGGTTGCCAAAGATGTCGTATGTATATGTGACAGTCAAAGAACCGTTTTCATACACACGAATTAAGCGGTTTAGCTCATCATAAGCATACGTATTATTTAATACGATTTGATTGTTCTGCCTTAGTATAAATGACAGGCGGTTACCGGCTATATCGTATGTATACGTTTTAACTGTCTGAGGGATTCCGTTTGAATGTGTTTCGGTTTCTGTAATTAACCTGCCAAGGCTGTCAAAAGTTCTGGTTATTTTTATATGCTCATTTTCTTCTAAAATTACTGCGCCTGTTCTTGCATAGGCGAAGCGTTTGAACTCCGATGCGGCTGTGCCGTCCGGATTTTTAGCGGTTACGTTTGTTAAGCGGTTTAGCTCATCATAAGTATTCGTTATCGTAATACCGTTGCGGTCAATGTGCGTTAACATGTTGCCGTTACGGTCATATGTAAAGGTTTCTGATTGACATAAAGCGTCGGTAATTCTTATGACACGGTTATAGCTGTCATATTCGTAGGTTGTTATATTTGCGCCGTTTGCCGCACGCATTTCGAGCATGTTGCCTACTGCGTCGTAGGTGTATTCTACGAAGGATTCCAACGTGTCGCCGTCGAAAGAGTTTACTCTTACAAGGCGATTACGGCTGTCGTATTCGAATGTAGTTCTTGTGAAGGTTAACGGTTCACCCGGTATGCTGTTAGAGATAGCAGTTTCAGTTAGGTTGCCGTTTGCATCATATTGATGCCTTCTTATTGTGTAGCTGTTCCAACCGAAGGGGTGATGTTCTTCTATTAAGCGATTTTGAGAATCGTAATAGAATCGGCTTGTATTGTAAAAACCATCCATTATTATGGTTTGCCTGCCGAGGAAGTCGTAACCGAACCATGTTCCCAAGCCACGTGCATCCACTGACATTGTTCTTCGACCGAAAATGTCGTAGCCAAATTCTTGCGTAGATTCCCTGCCTTCAGCAGCATCACGAGCAGACAGAATGCTGATAAGATTACCCCATATGTCGAAAGTATTTGTTTCATAATGCACAGTTTGCCCTTCAAATACAGCATTTTTTACATTTTGCCCAAACCTGTCCTGGTACGCAGCAGTTCTAATATCAGGAGCGTTGCTATCACCCCTAATTATATGGGTTACTCTCGAATGGACTGAGTCGAAAGCATCTTCGTAGATGAAGATTTCTTCACGAAGAGCTGACGGCAGGATTCTTGATGTCATACGACCTAAATGGTCATATGTATATGTTGTTTGGCGACCGTAGGCATCAAATTCTCTGACCAGGCGCATGTTTGTATCATATTCAAAACGAGACAGTGCATACGGTTTGCCGCTTTGACGCACTTCTGTTATGTTGCCTAAGGCATCATAAGAGAAAATGGTTGAGACTCCATTTTCGTCTGTGGTTGTTAGTCTGTTGTTAAGGTCGTCAAATTCGAATAATATTTCTGTTCTGTCATGGTTTAACTGGCGGATTACACGCCCTCTTGCATCATGAAAGAACCTTGTTTCATTGCCGTTTGCATCAATAGTACCAAAAAGACGCCCCATGATATCTCGTGCAAAAATAGTCGATATGCCGTCTACGGATATTGCCTGAGGAAGTACGCTATTTAGATAACTGATATCTGTTGTTATAAAGTTAGTTGGATCTATGAAGTCCCGTCTCTCGGTTACATTTCCGGAAGCATCAAATCTTGTAAACTGTGTTCTCCTACGCAATTCACCGTTTTCGGTTACTGTACTTTCGATTATGCTTCTGCCTGTTGAGTCTAAGATATTTTCTTCTATGACTTCTGCCCAATTTCTAACATATGATCTTGTCAGCGGCATTTGAAATCTATGATCATAGGTGAAGATTGTAGTGTTGCCTCTAACATCTCTATGCCAAGTTATATTTCCGAAATTATCGTAAGCAAACTCTTCTGTAACACTGAAACTGTTTGAGCCTTCACCAAATGTTGTTGATTCAATAAATACAGGCAAGTTTAAGTGATTAAAGTATATTGATTCCTGGCTTATTCTTCTGCTGTTATGCGTTGTTTCAGTCAAAACATTCATATGCTCACTGTCGAATGTATGCACACTTCTTAAACCATCAGAATTGGTTACTGTAACACTGTATCTAAAGCCTGAGGGAAGGTTATTAGCACCGGCATGATTTGGATAACCGGTGAATGAGCCTGTATATGTAAATGTTTGTTCGTTATACCTTCTTCCGCTAGACATATCAAACCTGCGGCTGATTTGAGGTATTTGGTGACGACCTCTTGCTCCAAGTCTTGCATTTGTTAGGCTGTATTCAAATATGGTTGATGCACCGCTTGGATAATTTACCGAGGTAAGATTAACATTCGTTTTGCGTTCGGAAGCCGCAGTTGGTGAAAATGTAAAATTTGTGCTTGTTACGCTGTAATCAAAGTTTGTTACATTCCCTAACTGATCAATTTTCCTGTCAAGAAGCCTGTACGCGCCATGATATCTGAAATAATATGTAATCGTGTTATTATCAGGCAGTATAATCTGTACATTACCTGCTCCATTGGGATTATACCTTATAGCAGTCAATCTACTGTTTGAATCCCATATACGAAGTTCACGTGTATGAGTACCTGAGGTATTTACTGTTTCAAACCTAATTGAGTTGCCAAATCTATCTTGCTTGCCAACCATATTCCCTTCACCGTCAAAGAACTCACGTCTTCCATCAGGAAAAAAAGCCGCATATCTTGTTCCGGGGAAATTTCCACCGGTGAAATTATGAACACTCACCCCGGATAGTCTATAATTTCTCAATGAACCATCCGCATTAATCTGGAATGTTGAGCCATTTGTGAACCTAAAAAATTTCTCATTGCCTTCAATTAATATTCTGTTGAAGTTAAGTGACCAACCTGCTCCCATAAAACTCATCGGGTTTATATTTTGTGATCTGGTAGTTGCGATATTCTCTCTACCTGTTATACCCCAACCCCAACCTTCTAAAAATGGTCCGCCTCGTTCAGGGAAAAAGTATTGGTGTATTGTGTTTGGAGGATTTGTAAAATTTCTTCCTCGAATTGTAATTGAAGAAGGGGATCGATTATCTCTCCAGTTAGGTCCTAACCACGAAAGCAAATAGTTTTCAGCGTATCCAACTGCTTCAGCAACGCTTCTGACACCGGGGCCAACTACCCACCGGGGGTCATTCAGTGTTCCAGGTAAGGTCTCCCAATCTATAAGCTCATTATTACGAAATGCGAACCTTTGCTCCACAATCTGAGGAAAAAGGAAAACACCTAGCCCATGCCTTTCTTGTCCTGACATTTCAGTCATGGAAGCCGCATTAAGATCATACTGCAAGCTGAGGTTAAGGTCAAATCCACCCCGACCCGGTATGCTAATTATATGACTTTCATAAGTAATTGAACCTGTATTTAAGTTAATATTTTCGCCTGACCCGGATGCAATGGTAAAAGGAGCTGATGGATGCCCCTGCCATTCCTGGTGAAGTTCTTCACTATTAGGCATTGCAATAATTAAACCATTTACCATTCGGAACTCGGCTATTTCAATAGCTACGTCTTCTGCGGACATACCATTGTTGTTTGCATAGTCAAATATCGCAAACGCATTTACATGGTAGACATCTGCGATTTCGGCAATTAGGTCTATATCTTCGAAGCTTAAGCTGTGGCTTATTAGAGGGATAAGTTCAATCTCAGGTTCAGAGATTATTAAATCCTGTTCTTGATCTTCTGATTCAAGCTCTTCGTTGTTTTCTGACTCCGGTTCAATATCCTCATCATCTTGCTCATTGTTTTCAGGCTCTGATTCAAATTCTTCAGATGGTCCAAAACCTGAATTTGCGGGAGCGTAATATTCGATATATTCGCCAGATTCAGTTGGTTCATCTTCAGTATTGTCTGATTCAAAAGGATCATCATTTAAAGATTGCTCCGCACCATACATAGTTAGGGGAAGCATTTGAAGTCTGAAGAGTTGATTATTTTCACTACCGATAACTAATTCAGACTCAAGATGCAGTGCCTGAGATACTATCAATGCGCCTAGAGCTTCATCAGCAGTGTATCCCAAAATCAGAAAGTTTGCCAGAATTATTGCATTATCACCATTTAGAAATCTAAACGTATATTGATAATTTGATAATCTTAATGATTCCATCGCTGCTGCTGCTATGGAGTCATGAGCATTTATCATAGCAAGCACTTCGCTTGCTGATATATTTAATTTTTGCATGATAGTTGCCTTTGCAATTGATTGCAAAACATTAAACCCATACGCTTCAAGAGCTAGCATAGTATCACGGCGCACATGCATATAGTTAAGAAAATCATCTTTTTCCGAGTCTGATAACGACGAGAATCTAGCATGTGGATTGTCTAAGATATCATAAATATGTTGAGGGATCTCATCAAAGTTGAAGGGTGAAATACCGACACCGACAGGATCAAAATTTGAATGGTTAGTCATAGGATGTTCAAAATGATCATGCGGCGAGCTGTCGTATATACCGGATATGCTGTCATTATTTACTAAATCTTGATATCTCGTCTCATTTTGCTGGCTTTGGTTCTCCGTTAATATTTCAGTTAAAGCGTTTGCTGCGAATACAATGCTGTCAAAAACTCCTGATGTCAAAAGAATTGCAAAAACTAGTAGTAATGATATACAACTTTTTTGTAGCTTTTCGAATTTCTTTTGCATTGGTTATTTCTCCTTTGAGTTAGTTTAGATTTTTTACCGTTAAACAATTCGACAAAATGTTAGATTTTTTTGATAAAATTAGTAAATTTTTCTAATTCTATATAACCTTGTTGTCAATTATAACTGTAAAATATCGGTAACTCAAGGAATTTTAGGTCAAATATGGTTTAGATTTTTAAATAATTTAATTTTTGTAGCTCTATAATCTCTTACCTCTACCCAATATTTTCCTTATCCAAGCCCATATGCTAGTTTTTTGTACAGAGCTATGGTCAGGTTTAACATGGATATCTTCTATCGTTTCATCTTTAAAACACATATGCGAATTATCACACCGGTCTTTCGACATATCTTCTTGTGCTTTTTGCATTTTAAAACTCTCAGCCTGATAACTTTCTTTCATATATGCAAGCAGTCGGTCAAAGGGATATCTTCTGTCACATGTATAATAGATGTTATATTTTTCGCACAAGTAATCAATATAATTGTCCAAGATTGCATAAAAAATAACAGCAGAATGTTTATTAACTCGGCGGAATAAACCAACTGTATCAAAGCTGTGCTCATCAGCTAAATAGCCAACGATAATAAGAAAATCAAAGGTTTTTTTTGATATAACATTAGCCGCTTCATCATAATTATTAACTAAATCAACTTTAATATCATGGTCGTTTTGAAGGTAATTCTTTAGCCTTTCTGTAATATCATGCAGCCTGTCGGTTATTAAAAGGACGTTAACCGGTGAATCAAAAAGTATAGATTCATTTTTTTCAATATGTCCATTTCTGACAATACTTAAATGTTTTTTGCCTGAATTAGCACCTTTCATATATAAATCCCCCTCAATTGCTTTATTATAAGCTAAGTTTATCGTTCTTATTACTGAACAATCAAGGTAGAAATTGGTGTAATTTGGTGATACTTAGTAGGATATGTGATATAATGTCTATTACGAATCGACTAATACAAAAAACAAGGAGATAAAAGCTATGGTTAACCTAGATGATGTTTACACAATTGCAATTAACTTTGTACAAATCTTTCTACAATTTTTGATTTTAACAACGCTGTTTAAGGTTAAAGTTAGCTGGTTGATTACGCTTTTGGCTAGTACCGCAATTGCGGTTTTACAATTTGGAAATCCTTGGATGATGCTAGGAATATTCTTTGTCAGCACTGCAATTTATTACTGCTTGATAGCAAGTATGCGCAAAAAGCAGGCAGTTTTAGCCATTTCAATGCAGCTTTTTCTATCATTATATATTGGCAATATTTTTAGCATTATATTTCGTGTATTAGCTCCTGAACTCAATAACCATTTTACTATGATTGCTGTTATAGTGGCATACATCGTTATATTTATATTAATCAAACAGACTAAGTTTACTACAATTAACTTAACACGTAGCAAAATAATGTTTGTATTATCAATAACATTATTACTTGTTGGCTTAAGCTCAATAGCAAGTGTACACTTTTTATTTTTCGCAGAAGTTGTCACAAATGCTGTAGTTTTTAATGCTCTTGCAGTGCTTGTTATGCAGACGACAATAATTTATATGACTTTTGTACTCAATAAATTTGCATCAGAAGTTGAAAGTGCTGAACTTCAAAAGCAATATACAGAAACATTGGAAAAGTCTCTTGTTGCTTGGGAAGGTGACAGGCATGGTTATAGAACCTTAGTTAATACTCTATATGGATATTGTGAAGCAGAAGACAGCAAAGGTTTGTTTTCACATATTCGCAACATTGTAACTGAGCTTAATAACGAAAAGACTGTTATTAAAATAAACACCGGAATAAAAGAAAACATGCCCTACATATATGGAATTGTGCTGTCTAATGCCGCTTTCGCAGCACAAAATGGAATTGACTTTAGCGTTATAGTGACAGCTAAAATATTTGAACTAAAAACGATATATGAAATGCAGCTTAGTAGGATAGTTGGTAATCTTCTTAATAACGCAATGGAACATGCATATTTATCTGCCGAAAAATGTGTTACTATGGAGATATGCAACGAAAACAAAAAAATAAGGATTATTATAAATAATTCAGTTGATGAAAGGGCAGATACAACAAAGATACTTGATAAAGGAGTCAGCGGAAAGAAAGGGCATAGCGGGTTTGGGCTTTTCGAAGTGCAAACGATTGTTAACAATAGGAGAGAGGAAGGGTGGTATGTGGATTTTACCATTAGTTGTACTGATGATACTTTTACTGCCGACCTGCTTGTTTAAAGTAAAAATAGCCCCTTTAAGGGGCTATTACTTACTTGATATCATATTTTTCCATTTTTTCACGCAGAGATGATGGCATTTTAGGCTGATTTGGTCCCCAAGGCCAACTTCTTACAGTAATAGGAACCATAGCCGCTTTCTCACCGGACTTTTTCATTAGTGATACAAGTGATTTTTTCATATAGACCTCCTATTTTAATATATTGATTTTTTGCACCCGTAAATCTTATAGATAAGCGGGTGTAACATTACACATGTAATTGTGGATATCAATATTAATATATTAATTTTTACCTGAAAATTATTTAAAAACATAGGCAGAGCAAAGAATAACGACAAACACGCAATGCCTAATATCTTTCTTAACATACGTCTTTTTACAATTGGCTGATCTGTAGTATCACTAGGTGCATAAAGGATTAACAACAATAAATTAGCAATATACAAAACCGTAATCACTATTTCGCTCAAATTAAGGAAAAAGGATAATGCTATGCTGAAATACATTACACCTGCGTTTGTAGCAAAACATAAAACCCTGCTGTTAGCATGAACACCGCCTACGAGCAGCCGCAATGCTATAAAAGCACCTAAAGCAACAAACATTTCAACAATAAGACCTAATATAAGCGCTGAAGTAATTATAGCTGCATAAGTAAATATTCCGTTTACAATCAGTCCGTATCCATAAGCTAATATTTCGTAATCTGCGGTATTGGTATCATCATTATCTACTATATACTTTGCTATATTGTTAGCTATAGCCTGAATCATTTTTTTCACTTCCACGCATGCGCATCTCGATGTAAATGGCAGTACCATATAAAAACCTTAAGTTATTTACAGGGTGTTTTCCAAATAGATCGCAATACAATTCAGAACCAACACATGTATTAGAGGCAGTACGAATATTTTTATCCGCACTTTTTTCAGATATACTTAAAATTTCAGAAACTTTTTTATATATATGAGGTCTTGCATCTAAATTATCTAATATGAAATAGAGTGCTGTTTTAACACAAACATATCCTAATAATTCCTGTGACATTCTCATTTCAGCGAGTGTTTCCACTATAAAATCAGTAATGTCTTTTTTGCTTGTATTGGTAATATATCTTTTTTCAGTTTTTTCAATATCAGATGAAATTTTGTTAAGGATATTATTTAAGTTTTTGTACTCTAAAGGCTTGAATTCAACAAAATCTACTCCAAGCTCTAAGAGCATCTTTTCCATTGACGAAGTGGAAATAGAAGTTATAACGAAAAGGTACGGTTTATAGTTATCATAACTATTGTAAATATGCTTAATAACGTTTAAACCATCATCATCAAGCAATATTATATCCATAATGATAACATCCGGCTTATAATGTTCGATTAATAACTTGCCGTCTCTACCACTTATTGCAATGGCAACCACTTTAAATTCATCGCTTTTTTCAACATAATCAGCTAATTTTACACTATATATTTCATCATCATCAATTATAATTACACTCTTCAAAGCTTCTCTCCGCATTGTTACCTTTACATTTGTAATAGTAATTTGCAACAAATCAGAGCTATTTCACAATTGTTAGAAAAAGTCATATCATGCAGTATTATATAGCTTTATGTTACAATATGTCTGAACTTGTAAAGTATAGCATAAATTGCAAATGATGTCAATAATTTTTTTTGAAATTAAAACCTAAATTTAAAGTAGACAAAGAGCGTTTAATTTTAATGCCAGTCAAGAGTTAAAAAATAAACTTTTGTCATTGCGGGCTCACGTGAATCTAATTTGTAACGAATATGCCTAAACCCTGTCATTCCGGGCTCGACCCGGAATCTTCATGTAAAAAATTTCAACATTATGTTTATCACTATTAACGCAAATGATGCTTGAACGGTGTAATAGCACTGAACATGGCTCACAGTCCACAGCATGAAGATTGCGGGTCAAGCCCGCAATGACGAACTTTTGAGCATGTTCGCTCAAATTAGATTCACGTGTTGCGGACTTAACAGTGATTCTATTCAACCTTTGCGTTTTCAATATATCATACAGATTAAACGCTCTTTACACTCAGCCTTTTATACGCAACATTTCTGTCTGCTCTATAATTTAAAATATGATACTAATTGCTGAAGTATTTCAGCTTGAGAATTAAGTTCTTCCGATGCCGCAGCTGTTTCTTCTGAAACAGCCGAATTGTTTTGTGTTACCGTTGATATTTGCAAAAGCCCCACACTAACTTGTGTAATCGCCTCTGCCTGTTCTTTTGAAGCTGCGGAAATTTTGCCTATAAACTCTGATACTTCGGCAGCATTTTTAACAATTCCGTCTAATGTATGTGATGTAGTTTCCGCAATGTTCGACCCATGTTTAACTCGGTTGATTGATGTTTCAATAAGATCAGTAGTTTCAGAAGCGGATTCTTGGCTGCGTCCTGCCAAATTGCGAACTTCCTCTGCAACCACACTAAAGCCTTTGCCGTGTTCCCCGGCTCTTGCAGCTTCCACAGCCGCATTAAGCGCAAGCAGATTAGTTTGGAACGCAATATCTTGAATGACTTTTATAATCTTGGAAATATCGCTTGATGATTCCTTGATTTGCTCCATAGCAACTAGCATTTCGTTCATTGAATTGTTGCCTGCTTTCGCATTGGAAGTAGATATATCGGAAAGCTCACTAGCCTCTGCCGCACTTTTAGCATTTTGTTGTGTCTGCTGATTAATTACATCAATGGTGGCGTTAAGTTCTTCTACCGAACTGGTCTGTTCTTGCGCACCGTTTGCTAACTCTATGGCACTTTCAGAAATCTGTTTTGCACCCGACAACACTTGGTCAGCTGCTGAGGAAATTTCTAACATTGTTTTGCGCAAGGCGGTAGAAGTTTGGTTCAACGCTTCTTTAATCGGTGAGAAACTGCCAATAAACTCATGGCTAATAGATTGAGTAAAGTCGCCGCTTGCAACGGCCTGCATTTTATTGGTGATGATAGAAATGTAGCTGTGAATTTCTGTAATAGTGCTGTCCATAGACTGTATAGCTTTCCTAAATGAGCCGTTATAATCACTCGGGTGCGGGCTAAGGTTTTTAGCTAATATCTTTGCGTCAATATCTTTCAACTCAAAATTACCTTTTTGCATTTCTCCCAGTTGAATTTCGATAACTGCGAGCGGGGCAGCAATTGTGTCGGCAATATCGTTTAGTCCTTCCATAATTGTATGCCATTCTCCGCTATACTTTTCGGCATCTACTTTGAACTCCAAATCGCCCTTAACCGCCGATTCAATCATATTACCGATTTCGGTTCTGACAGCTTTTAGGTTAGCACTAAGTTTGAGCATAGATCTTGGCATTATTGCCCATTCACCAGGCCAATCTTCGACTACTACATTTGCTTTAAAATCTCCATCACTCATTTTATCTACTGCAAGAACTATACCATCTATGTCCGCAGTAACTTGCTTAAGTAGAGAATTTGTAACATCAATTACTTCTTTAAACGAGTTTTGGTACTTACTGTCATCTATAATGTAATGCATATTGCCAACTTTTAAATATTCGTGACTTGCTTCAGTTAAATCGTCCACAATTGACCTGATTATACTTACCAGACCAAGCACATCCCTTGTCAATGCCCCCGTTTCGTCTGTTGAAAAGTTAGTGCTGTCAATGTTTACATTCAGCCTTCCTTTCGAAACATCAGAAACTAAAGCCAACAACTGATTTATAGGCTTTGTAATTATCCTTGAAGTTGCAATCGCAATAACAGCACTAATTGCCAAAACACCGACAAATGTAAAAATCATATTAAACACACTGCGCTGCCTTCTGTTTTCAACATAAATTCTAGCTTGTAACATATATGTGTGTATTTCCTCAAATAGAGTATAAAGGCTATCATCAATTACGTCATTTACATGCAAACCCGCAAAAATAAGTTCTCTTGCCAAATCTAAGTCATTAGCTCTTGCCGCCGAAATAATCGAAGCTACTTGATTATCCAAATAACTGTAAACCAAATCGGCAACGGTCTCCATCAAAATATTATTAACATTTTTTGCATAAATCGATATAATATTGTCATTTTCAAGGCTTTCTCTAAGCTCCTCGACCAATTCACCGAACAATTGACGTTTTTCGTTTATATTTTCTTCAAATCTAGAGATTACTTCGCTGTCGCCTGCATTAAGAGCAGCAAGTGTAGTATAATGTCTTATATCAGTTATTACCATATCAATTTCTTCAACAAGTATAAACCTTGCGTTAGGGCTATCAATTACCCATTGATAATTATTGCTCAAATTGCTCATAGCAATTATCCCGTATATAGCCAGTGCTAGTGCAAAAAGCAAAACTATCGTAAACCCCAATGCAAGTTTTGCGCCAATTTTTATATTCTTTATAAAAGTCATGCCCTATTCTTCCTTTCGATTAGTTGATTGAGAATCTACAGTCCTATAACCTTTACTTCCATATTCCGGAATCAATAAAAACGCAAAAAGCGACCGCCCTTTGCATGTGAAACATAGAGGACAATCGCTTATTATGTTTTGGTGGATGCTCGATTTTGAGTGACGGCAAAAAATAAACTGCCCGTCCGCTTACATGCTTGCTGCAAACTGTTTAATATCCCAACACATTTGTCAGCTTTCTCCACATATTATTTAGCAATGCGAAAACTTGTCCGCTTAATATACTATCAGACACAAGTTTTCTTTGTAAACATCTTCAAGTGGGTCTTTTTCAACTTTATTTTTGAAAAAATATGTTACAAATGATGCTTATAAGAATTTACTATGATTCGTGTGAAATTTACCGTTGAAAATTGCTAGATCAGCGACTATAATAATCTTTGCTATTGAGTTGTTGCCTTTGACAATTTCTGTAGTTTAGCTAGTATCTAGGCAATTTAGCTAGTGCTAATACTAAAATATGAATCAGAGGGTGTTTATAATGGCTATCAGCAATGTCATGTTGGAAAGGCAGGAATTGATCCGCACTTTTAATAAGCTAAAGAATCATCGCATTTTAGCCGTATGTGCTCCCGCAGGTTATGGCAAAACAGTAGCTGTAACACAGTGGCTTGACAAAGATATCCGTGCTAAAGCAATTCTTTCCTTTGATGAATTTGATAATAACCCCGATAGTTTTTGCGAACGCTTTTGCGCTGCGCTTTGTTCTTGCCAGCCTCGAAATAAAACTCTTGATTCATTCGTTTCACACCTATCGTTTCACAATGCGCCCGAGGAATTTACTTTTCGAGCAATTTCAGCTCTATCTTCCAGAAAACAGACTGTTCTTGTAATGGACGACCTACATTTGATTGATGATAATAAAGTCTTACAACTTCTCCTTGTTTTTATTGGGCGGTTACCAAGAAATTTTCAAGTTGTTCTTATTAGCCGCTCCGATTTGCCTTTGAGCCTTTCCGGTTTGTTGATTAAAGGTCAAACTGCTAGCATTAGCTCAGAAAAATTCCTTTTTACCACAAAAGACATAATCGCTTTGTACAAAAACCGAGATAGTCAAATTACGCAAGCGCAGGCAAAAGATATTGCCCAACAAACACAAGGCTGGGCAATTGGTATAAATGCATTTTTACTGTCAGAGGAGCAGCCGTCTGATAACATCTATGAATATCTTGATAACTTTATTCAGTTTAATATATGGGAAAAATGGGATGAGCAAACCCGAAATTTTATGCTTTCCACCTCACAATTAAGCGAACTTGAACATTCATTATGTAACGCACTGACGGGCAATCTAAACAGCAACAAGTTTATTAAGGATCTAGTTAAGAAAGGTGCTTTTATTACTCAATTACAAAAAGACGTTTATCGTTATCATCATTTATTTCAGCAATTTCTTAGACGCATGGCTAATGAATGCGGCGAGGAATTTTTATACTCTCTTTTAGAAACCGAAGGGCAGTGGCATTTATCACAAGGAGATTTTTACAGCGCTATTGATTGTTTTATTCGTTGCAAAAGCTATCTTGGAATAGCGAAATGCTTTGACTTTTTGGCTGATTCCGGAAGCAGCAATTTTGCTTTGGAGAGGCTCATTCCAATCTTTAATCATCAAGAAGTTAAAAATGCCGCAAAACATTACCCACGTTTGTTATTTTTGCTAACTATGTGTGCATTTGCTGATGGGCGTGCAGATGACATGGTTATTTTTATGGATGAATATTATTTTAGGCATTGTGAGATTTTGTCAATCTATCCTGAGTCGGCGTATAAATCACTTTTTTTGCGTATATATGATTTTCGTGTTTCTTTAAATCAGATGATGGATGAAATCGGGGCAATGTCTGATACATCTGATGTTTCTGTTTCACAATGGAGTGCGTCTTTGCATATGCCATTTCTTCATCGCGCGATTAAAGACCATTCTGAAATGGCCGTCGGGAATGTAATTGAGAACTATATGATGATGCAATCAAAGATCGGTTGGCTTCTCGGCGAAGAAGCAGCTATGCTCTTTCTAATTATGATAGCAGATATGTTGTATGAAAAAGGAGATTTAGAACAAGCATATGAATACGCTGTGATGGCGATGGCTGAAACAAAAAGCGATTTCCTTCCAGAATCTAATTTTTGCGCTATGTCGATTTTAGTTTATGTACTTGATGCGCTTAACGGAGAAGATGAAAAAAGTTCTATGGCGGCATCCGGGGTGCTTAACTCTATATCACGACTAATTGAGGAAACTAAATCATACGAGCTACTCAATAGCTTCAACGCCTTATCAGTACGCCGTCAAATTGCGGTCGGCAATATTAAGGCTGCCGAAGAGTGGCTTGATTCACAAAAATATGAAAGCCCGACTTTATATAAAATGTATGCTGATTTCACCACATGCAGGGCTTTCATAGCGACCGGAAAAATAGATTTTGCTATTATTTTGTTAATAAAGATTTTAGAAATTGCAAATGCCTTTAATCGACCGATTGACATAATTGAAGCTCGAATATTATTGGCTATTGCCTACCGGAAAAAGAAAGGAAAGTTTCAGGTCAACGCATTAGATTATTTAGATGCAGCAGTTTGTATGGCTTTCCCTTACGGTTACGTGCAAATGTTTATAAATGATGGTGCCGAACTTGCCGGCATGCTGCATAAATTGATAAATCGGGTTAAGCAACGAAAAGATGATGATAAAGGGCTTCTCAGCTTTATCAAGCTGCTATACCTTAAAACGCGGGATAGCCAAATGGTCGGAATTGAAAAAGGAACTGCGAAAACATCTATAGTGTTTACAGACAAACAAAAAGCAGTGGCACATCTGCTTTGCCAAGGCAAAACTTATGAGGAAATCGCAAAGAGCTTAGGTATTAAAAAAGCAAGCATTCGCACTCATTTAAGGTTTATTTATAACAAACTAAATGTGACAAACGGGATGGATGCAGTGACTAAGATAAAGGCATTGGGGTTACTGGACTAACCAATGCTTTCAAACACACTGAAACTGGCTCAGTGACACTGTCATTGCAGCATGAAAAATCAAAGGATGATTATATAATGCTTGCTATATCCCTTCGGGATACCCAGAAGTGATTCCGGAGTTCTGGCAACGAATGATAACGGAAAAATAGCAAGTTTAGTGTGCCGATTTTGAGGCTGTTTTACTATACAATAAGAGCACCCAATCAAGATTAAAAAATAAACTTTTGTCATTGCGGGCTCACGTCAATCTAATTTGAGCGAACATGCTCAAAAGCCCGCCATTGCGGGATTGACCCGCAATCTAAGTGATTCTATTCAACTCTTGATTCGCGTTAAGAGTGATCATTAATAATACACCATCAATATTAAAATGCCTCAGCTAATCTACGAGCCTGAGGCGTTTTTGATATTGAAAAAATACTGAAAAACGATTATAATCTAATCCAACGAATATAGTTGTTCCGGTTGAAAACCGCCTCAACAGACGCAGTATTTTTAGTGCAGGTCAAGGAAGCGACAACGACGTGTGCTATAGCACGCTAGGCGAAGCTGACGACGGCATACGCTAAAAAGACAAGTCTGGCGTGGTGATTTTTAACCGAAATAGCTATAATATGCCACAGCGGAAAGTAACATCATAAATCAAGATGAGGGGTTCAAATGAAAGTAAAATTTACTGCAACCGAAATTGAAATAATGAAAACTGCTCTTAATCAGTGGGGAATTAACACACAAATTGGGCAAACTAATCAATTACCTGTCAGAAGATATAGTATAACTCATCTAGAAAAGGTTGGTATCTGAACAATGAAGTCATTTATTTCAAGGATAACTCAAAAAAATAAATTCAATAAGGTTTTTTCGATCATATGCGTGCTTATCTCTGCTTTTTTCTTTACTGCGTCAAGGTTTATTGATGGCTTTGCCAACTGGCATGTACGTTTTATAACGCCGCTTTTGACAAACACATTGGGCAGGCTTATATCATTATTTCCTTTTTCTGTGCTTGAAATTCTTATTTATTCCGCTATTCTTTTTGTGGTATTTGGAATTGGTTATATAGCCCACTGCCTAGTAAAGAAAACCATAGGGAAAATTTCATCTCTTTTATGGTCAACTTCAAGCATCATTTGCGGTCTATTTTTAATGATGACATTAACAGTATTTGTAAATTTCAGCCGAGATTCTATTGCTGAGGTTTTATCAATAGAGATTGAAATGTTCACACATAATGAGCTAATAGCACTGACTGAACTGTTAATTGAAAGAACTAACAAAATTGCACAGGAAGTGTATAGGGATAAAGACCGGCATGATCCTATCATCATGAGAGAGATTATTGACGACAGCATAGTAGCTATGCAAAATTTAGGATATAAGTATTCCGGATTTTCAGGATTTTACAGTCGCCCCAAAACATTTTTCTTTTCCAGGGGCATGTCTCATTTAGGTATCACAGGGATATTTTCGCCGTTTACCCTTGAACCAAATTTCTCAAATGATGTCGAGGATTATATAATCCCATTTGTAATGATACACGAGCTTGCTCATTCAAGAGGGTTTATGCGTGAAGATGATGCCAATTTTATAGCATACCTTGCTGCCAAAAACTCAGAAAATGCCTTTATACGCTTAAGTGGAGAAATGAATATACTTGCGTATGCGTTAAGAGCAGTACGAAGAACCGGTGATTCAGAGTCTTATAACAGACTGCGCAGTTCGATAGATGAACGTGTTTTAGCTGAATTTCGTAGAAATGCTGAACATTGGCGCAGGTTCGATACCCCCGTTGCAAGAGTTGCGACAGCTGCTAACGATTTGTATTTGAGAGTTAACGCTCAAAGAGATGGTGTACAAAGTTATGGGAGGGTTATCGACCTTGTGTTTGCGATTTATCGGGATATACTCGTATACTCTCAAAACAGTAGCAGAAAAACGCAGAATTTTTTTCGCTAGGCTAGGAAAAAGGTTCTTAGCGTACCCGAAGGTACGGTAAGGTTCTTTTGACGACGAATAGCGGAAAAAAGACAAGTTTTTGTTACTGTTTTGAGGGGATACGAGTATAAGGTGCGCAATTGATTCAGATTATCATGCATCCGTTTACCCTTGCAATACAATGTACAACACGCCTGAAACAGCTAAAAATTCGCTTCTTCTTTATTTTCGGTTTTGGTGTACGGCTAGTACAACCTGCAACCTCAAATTTCGAATAAACGAATTTTTAGCGGTTTCGGGTCGGAGAGTTTTGAGTTGGAAATTTTTATTCCTGCCACGAAAAGAGACCGCAGCCTTACCAATGTAAGGCAAGGGCTATCAGTACTTTTGCCTACGGCAAAAGCGGCTGCGCCGCCGGGCTTCTTCCCGGTACACATTGACAAAGGCAGGAATAAAAATTTCCAACTCAAAACCGTGTTGTACATTGTATTGCAAGGGTAACAAAAAAGATGTCGAAACAATCGGCATCTTTTTTGTTAAACTATTTATTTGCCCGAGAAGGGACTTGAACCCCCACCTCGTTGCCGAGAACGGATTTTGAATCCGTCGCGTCTGCCATTCCGCCACTCGGGCTAAATACCAACTTACAGCCCATAGTTTAGGTTGTAAGTTGGTATGAGACGGACTAACCGCCTCAAGCGAAGTTATATTATCACAGAACTAATTAGTTGTCAATTATTTATTGTAAGCTTTTAAAGCTTCTTTCAAGACATTCATAGCCTTTTTAAGAGATTCTTCTTCAAGGACATAAGAAATTCTTATTTGATTCTTGCCTTTGCCTTCTGTTGCGTAAAATCCGCTGCCTGGAGCAAACATTACTGTTTCATTATTTACATGGAATTCTTTAAGAAGCCACTCACAGAAGTCATCAGTATCCTTAACAGGCAAATCAGCCATTATATAGAATGCGCCGTTTGGTTTTTGGCAAGTAACGCCTTCCATTTCTTGAAGAGCTGCAAAACACACATTTCTGCGTTTTTCGTACTCTTTAACAACATTTTCCATGTACGAAGGAGCAACTCTGGCAAGAGCCGCCGCACCAATTTGTTCGATAGTAGCAACGCAAAGCCTTCCTTGGCAAAGTTTAAGTATTTGCGCCATTAACGCTTTGTTTTTACTAGCAACGCACCCAATTCTCGCACCACACGCACTGTAACGCTTAGAGATTGAGTCTGTAAGAATAACTCTTTCTTCAAGACCTTCCATTTGCGTAAAGCTTGTGAATTTATGTCCATCATAAATCATTTCTTTGTAAACTTCGTCAGCAATTATATAAAGATCATGCTTAATAGCAAGATTTTTGATCTTTTCCATGTCTGCCATATCATAGCAAGCACCTGTTGGGTTGCCTGGGTTTGAAAGCATGATAGCTTTTGTTTTAGGAGTGATTTTGCTTTCAAATACAGAAATATCAGGAAGCTTAAATCCATTTTCAGCACTTGTAGCAACAGGAACAACAACTGCACCTGCTGATTTCGAGAAGCTGTTATAGTTTGTATAGAATGGCTCTGGCACTAAAACTTCATCGCCATAATCGCAAGTAGCTACTAATGCAAAAAATACTGCTTCACTTCCGCCATTTGTTATCAATATTTCATCTTTTTCATAGTTAAGGTCAAACAATTTGTAATATTCAATAAAAGAGTCGATAAGCTCAGGAATGCCTTGTGAAAAAGCATATTCAAGAACTTTTGCATCAAAGTTTTTAACCGCATCAAAAAATTCTTGCGGCGTTTCAATATCAGGCTGACCGATATTTAAGTGATAAACTTTTTTGCCTTGTTTTTTCGCAGCTTCAGCAAAAGGAACAAGCTTACGAATAGGTGAAAACTGCATTGCTTCAATTCTTTTTGAAATTTGCATGATGGTGTTGCCTCCTTTTATTTTTTAAGAATCAGTGATCAGTAGTCAGCTTTCTAACCATAGCATCATCAATCAAAATACGGATGGAAAACCGACCACTGACCTCTGTCCTTTTTTCACTTTGGAAACTTTGGAATATACATCAATAATTTGTTAATTAAAAGCCCAGCTCTTCCCCAACTAATATAACTTTTATTCGCCCATCATCCCTGCTTCGGCGTGTTATAACGGTATGGCTGCATATGCAAGTATCCTTTAAGCAGTCTTGACATAGTCCAATAGAAGAACATGGGTTATCATATGAAAGCCTAATACAGTTCGGCGGAGCAGCCGTGTTTCTAGCACGTGATAAACCTTGTTCTACGTCCATAACCACTTTATTCATGCCTGCAATTATTATAACACACCTAGGACCATAAATCATAGCCGCAATTCTATTTCCTATGCCATCGACATTAATAAGCTCACCGTCAACAGTTATAGCATTTGTGCTCATGAAATAATAATCACATCCGAACGTCTCAAATTGAATTTTTTCTCTTTCTTCGGGCGTTTTTGCTTCGTCACGGTCGAACAAATTATAATCTCCGCTTCTAAGTGCATCAAGAATTCCAACCTGCTTGACGCTCATTGAGCCACCATAAGATACACTGCTTCCGGTCTTAACAAGTTCCAGTGCTTTTTTAAGTGCATCTTCCTTTGTCACGCAATAAAAACCTTCCATGTTTCTTTTGATTAAACCTTTGATTACTTCCGCAGCCAATTGAGAGCGGTGTTTTTCCATCGGTTTCATAATTTCAATTCCCCCTTGAAATGCTTGCAATTTATTTAAAACCAATTGGTTTGTATTTGTTTAAAATATCGCAAATAGTATCTCTTTCTCTAACAAGAACCGCTTCTCCGCTTTCACGTATAAGCACCTCGGCAGGACGTAGGCGGAAGTTGTAATTTGAACTCATTACATGTCCATAAGCACCGGCATCTAACACAGCAATTATATCATCTTCAAATATCTCTGGCAACATCCGTTCAGCGGCAATTACATCCCCGGATTCACAAATATTTCCTACGATATTGACCTTTTCATGCTTTTCAGAACATGCTTCGCATTCTCGATAGACTTCAATATCATGGTAAGAGTCATACATTACAGGGCGCGCAAGAACGTTAAAGCCAATATCCGTCCCGATATATTTTTTACCCCCGCTCGTTTTTACGGTATTAACCTGCCCCAACAGCACACCACATTCCGCAGCAATATACCTTCCCGGCTCAATGATGTATTTAAGTGATCTGCCAATTTCGGAATTAAACTGATTTATAAGCTCTAAGATCATTTTACCCATTTCTTCAAGGTCAATGGGCAGCTCTCCGTTTTGTTTATTATAAGGAATACCAAATCCGCCTCCTAAGTTGATAAACTCAATGCTATCAAACTTTTTCGCCGTTTCAATCAAATTCCTTGCTCCTTCAATGAATACATCACCTTTCATAAATAACGAGCCAACATGTTGATTTATCCCTATTAACTTTAAGTTAAACTCTTTAACGGCATTTGCAACTTCCTTCACATCCTCAGCATCAATACCAAATTTTGTGTTTTCGCCGCCTGTAATCACCTTTTCGTTATGACCTGTGCCAATACCGGGGTTAAATCTAACAAAGACTTTCCCACCGGGGTTAACTTTACCCCAAGCTCTAAGCTGGCTGATCGAATCAACACCGATTATCATTCCCTTTTCAGCAACAAACTTCATTTCTTCAACTGCTATATTGTTGCAAACATACAAAATATCTTCCGACCTAAAACCCGCTTTAAACCCGATTAAAGCTTCACCGGGCGACATAGCATCAATTTTAAGCCCTTCACTTTGAACGACTTCTAAAACAGCAAGATTGCTGTTTGCCTTTGAAGAGAAACTTACTGTAAACTCATTATAATCAACAAGATTCAACATTTCACGGCATCTGTCACGAAGTATAGATTCATTATAAACATAAAGCGGAGAGCCGAATTCTTTAAGCAGCTGCCCTGGATTTAAGCCTTTATAGAAGTTCATTTCATCAGTAACTTTTGAATTTAATTTATTCACTTTTTCTGTCCCTTCATGTTGTCAATCAATAGATAATCAAGTTTTGCACCCAAATTTTGAAGCATATAATCAACGATTACGATAGCTGCCATTGCCTCAATAACAGGAATAATTCTTGGCACTGCGGTAACATCATGCCGACCTTCCACAGAAATTTTAACAGACTCATTTTTATTATTTATTGTTTCCTGCTCTATTTCAATAGATGGCACGGGCTTTATAGCCGCTCGGAATACAATATCCGAACCATCTGATATCCCGCCTAAAACCCCGCCGGAATTGTTAGTGCGCTTTTTTACTGTCTCATCATAATAAAAACTGTCATTGCATACAGAGCCTAACATATTTGCGGAGGAAAACCCTGATCCAAACTCAAGCCCTTTAACACCGCCGATTGAAAAAACAGCCTGGGCTAAAACTGCATCAAGTTTATCAAAAACAGGCTCGCCTATTCCGGCTGGAACTCCCTTAACAACGCACTCTATTATCCCCCCGGCTGAGTCACCCTGTTCTTTGATAGCTTTGAGACTTTCTGCGGATTTATCGACAGGTGCTCCTGCCATTTCAATAGCAAATGCATTTACTTCTATACCCCAAAGGCTTAAGAGCTTTAAGGCAACCGCCCCGGCAGCAACCCTTGCGGCGGTTTCCCTTCCGGAGGCGCGTCCGCCGCCTCGATAGTCTCTTATCCCATACTTTGCCTCGTAGGTGTAATCCGCATGACCTGGGCGATATATATCCTTCAAATTATTATAATCATTGCTATTAGCCCCCTCGTTTTCTATTATAACCGAAATAGGGCTTCCTATTGTTTTATCCTCAAAAACGCCGGAAAGTATTTTTACTTTATCATCTTCTTTTCGAACGGTCGAAAACTCACCGCTGCCCGGCTTTCGCCGATCAAGATGTTTCTGTATATCTTCAACGTAAAGTGAAAGCCCGGCAGGACAGCCGTCAATACAAACTCCAACAGCTAATCCGTGGCTTTCGCCCCAAGTTGTAATTTTGAATAATTTACCAAATGATGATCCTGACATTTTTAAAATCCTTACTTCACGTCAAACATTCTTTGCTTACCTAAGTTGTATATCTTTTTGAACAGCGTTTTTTCCTTCTGAGTAAGTTTACGACCCAGATCTTTTTCAACTACATCATATAATGCACCGCTGTTAAGCTTTTTTATAATCCCTTTTTCCTGTGGAAGATATTGGTCAACTTTGAATGTATTTACCTGCATCTCGTCATTTTGTACTATTTTAAAAACCTCGGCAGTGTACACAGCATCGCAAAGGGCATCATGAAACGGCATTTCTTCCGGAAGATCAAACATTGTAACAGCATTTTTAAGACCAATGTCTTTATTAGTAGGCTGATTCAAATATCGAGAGGCAAGGGTTTGCGCATCTATATATTTAGTTGGCATATCTTGATAATCAAGCCCATAGTAAAGGATATTTCTGGAAAACTCCTTTATATCAGTTCCACCCCAAACACAAAAAGTATTATCCTCACCTTTTATATGCGAATAGATTTCATCATATATTTCTGTGAAAAGCTTCTGCTTCCTAAGAGTCCTAATACTAAGACCGGTTATTTTTTTAACAAACGGGTGTAACCTTGGATAAAGATTTGGTTTTATCAAAAAGCCCTTTTTATCTATAATTTCAAAATCTTCAGACATTATCACAATGCCAATCTGTATAATTTCACAAGGGCAATTCGCAATAACTTTTACATCTGTTTCTTTGCCCCAAGCAAACGGCTGATTATACTCAAGATCCATTACAATGTATTTCATTCAATTTCCTCTCTCGGGCATGTTCCCACTAGCTTAAACGACCTAAACGCCTTAAACGCCCATTTTTTTGTGGATTTAGTGTCTCTCTTCGTTACCCTTGCAATGCGCTCAGTACGCATCGGAAAGAAGCCCGACGGCGTTAGCCGCTTTTGCTGTAGACAAAAGCACTGAATTTATGCAAATTTTTGCCTTGATTAGCACAAAATCCACTGAAAATCTGTGCATTCATGATAGCGGGAATACGCCCTATATCAAAAATCAGAATCAAAAATAAAGAATTTGAAATCTGCCTTATGAATTCTGACTTGCTAAACAGCTTAATCGCCTGTATAATATTAACATAAATCGGGGAAAAATCAAGTGTACAGTTTTAAAAGGAGGCTATGTCATGCTAAACGTATTAATAGCTGAAAAAGACCCGGAAGTTATTAAAAATTTTACAGCTCATATACGGCATTCCTTTCCTGAAATAAAAAATATTTCAAGCATTTCAAATCCACAAATTAACATTAGTAAACATATTTCAGGTAATGAATCTACCATTATAATTGCCGATATACGTTTTTTTGGCATACATGGCGCAACTACTATCAAAGAAGTTAACGATAGCTTTTCAAACGTAGGCTTTTTGCTCTATTCCAGTTTAAGTGATACTGATTACCTAAAAAAAAGCCTTGAATATGGCGTTATCGACTATATGTTCAAACCGGTTAAACAGGCAGACTTTGTGCGCAGCTTTACAAAAGTTATACAATTCTTCAAACAATACGAAGAAATGGTTCAAACTGAAAAAGCATTTGCTGATGACTATAAAAAGAATGTGCTGATGTTTGAAAACATGTTTCTTGACAACATTCTTTACGGCAACCTAACAAATGCTAACGAAATTAACGAAAGTATGCGTTATTTTAACATAGATTTAGAACCGCCCTACTCTGTTTTTGTTGTTCGCATTGATCATTTTAAAAAAATAATACTTGCGTTGACTGAAATGGAAAAACAGGTTTATTCACATAAAGTATTCTCAATAGTTAAAGCAGCACTGGCTGATAAAAATCATAAAGCATATCTTGCAAGCCTTAACTCAATTGCGGTAATTTTAGGCGGTCAATATGATCTCGAAGAAATAGTTGAAATGTGTGAACAACTTAAAGATGATATTCATAAAAGCGCAAATACAAGAGTTTCGATAGGTGTTGGCAATTCATATAGCGATGTAACTGATATCGCAACTTCTTATAAAGAAGCAGACGGAGCTCTCCGCCATAAATTTAAAATTGGGTATAATTCCGTAATTCCAATTCAATATGTCGAACCATTAAACACAATAACATACAGATACCCTTTTGAACGAGAGGACAGGCTTGTTCATTCCGCTGTTGTAGGCGAATATGAATATTGTATTAGGGTTCTTGATGAAATTATTAGCGCACTTAAGAAATGCGAGCCTTTACCTAACGGTCTTTTACCTAAAATAATTATGGATATTTTAATATCCATAAGCCGTTATGCCCTTGAGCAAAACACACTTAAAAATACAAATTTCACGACGTTCTTTCCGTCACAGGAAGTGCTTCTACTTAAAACAGCTGATGAAGCACATAACTATCTTTCCGTTTCATTAAAAAATTTCTGTAATCATATATTACAAGCAAAAAATGAAACAGATATGGGGCTTATTGAAAAAACCAAGGAATATGTGAATGAAAAATACTATGAATCATTCTCTCTTCAAAAGGTTGCGATAACAGTAGGCTCAACGCCTGATTATCTTCATAAAGTATTTACAGATAACGAGAAGATTTCTATTTTCGAATACATGACCAATATTCGTATGGAAAAGGCTAAAATAATGATGCAAGAGACTAAATTTGCTGATGATGTAATTGCGATAAAAGTTGGTTATGACAATGAGAAACATTTCAAATCCATGTTTAAAAATATTGTAGGGATAGGGGTTCCGGAGTATCGTATGAAGCACAGCTTGATTAAGCCTCTCTTATGACCTTTGATGGTGGTTACATGAAACATATCAAACGAATAATTTTCGCTGTTATATGCATCACTATCTTTTTTGGATTGCAAAGACTTCTAGTTCCAAAGTACATGTCAAGCATTTTTGAAGGGGCACTGATAGCTGAGTATTACAAAGATCCTAAGCTGCATGATGTTATTTTTATAGGCGATTGCGAAGTTTACAGCAATATTTCCCCGGTTATCCTTTGGAAAAACTATGGAATATCCTCACATATACGAGGTGCGCCACAGCAGCTTATTTGGCAAAGTTATTATCTCCTAAGGGACACTCTGCGCTTTGAAACACCTTCGGTAGTTGTTCTTAGCGTACTTGCAATGAAATATGATGAGCCGCAAAATGAAGCTTATAATCGCTTAAATATTGATGGCATGCGTTTTTCCAGATATAAATTAGGTGCTGCAAAAGCATCCGCAACAGACGGGGAAAGTGTTCTAAGCTACATATTCCCTCTGTTTCGCTTTCATGACAGATGGCGGGATATTAATGCTTATGACTTTAGATATTTTTTTAGACGAGGCAGGGTTGGGATAGCCGGATATATGTTGCGGGCTGATGTTAGACCTGCCGGGTTTATCCCTGGGGGAAGGAGGCTTCCTGACTATAGTTTTGGCGAGAAAAGCTTTAAATATCTTGAAAGAATAACCGCCTTATGCCGTGAAAACAACATAAAACTTGTTCTCTTTAAAGCCCCAAGCCTATATCCGTATTGGCACAGTGCATGGGATGAACAAATAGTTCATTATGCCAAAGAAAACGGGCTTTTGTATATAAACACCCTTGAACATTTAGATGAAATAGGCATTGATTTTTCAATCGATACATTTAACGGCGGTCTGCATCTTAATGTTTACGGTGCTGAAAAACTTGCTGATTTTTTGGGCAAGATTTTACAGAACTATGTACCGGACAGACGTTTATCACAAGAACATGCAGCACTTTGGGATGAAAGAATTCGGGCTTATAATTGGCTTAAAGAAGTGCAGCAGAGGGAATTTATAGAATATGGAAGAATCTTGACGTTTAGATGGAAATAAAGTTTTATAGGGGAATTAACATGCTTTCAAAGACAAAACTAATGGTTAGCTTGATGACCATAATAATTTTAGCTTTATTGCTCTCGGGCTGCAATTCAAATCAAAATGAAGCCCGGCATATTTTTGTGCCGGAGGCGGAGACACCTTCGACTAATGATAATTTTGACAGTGATAACACCGTATCAGGATCGGCGGCGGCGGATATTCAGCTTGAAAAACTCTATTTTACGCATAACGGCGTACAAATTAACATGAACGATGACATGAGTGGTGTTTTGGAAAAAATGGGCGAACCGCTTCATATGTTTGAATCACCAAGCTGCGCTTTTGAAGGTATTGACAGGATATTTTACTTTGAAGGGTTCATTATTGACACCTACCCACATAATGGTAACGACTATGTTCTTTCGATTGTGTTTAGGGACGATTCTGCATCAACACAAAGAGGAATAAGCCTTGGCTCAAACTATGATGATATGATTGCAGCGTATGGAAACGACTATGTAAACATGTTAAATTTGTTTTCGTATGTGCAAGATGGGGTTAGGCTTTCGTTTTTATTTGAGGATGATAAGATTGTTGATGTAACTTATTATAATATGTTGGCTCTTAATTAAGGACATTAAAAAAATCGCCTAGGAGAAGTATCCTGGGCGATTTTTTTAATGTAAGGCTATAAAACTATATTTAAAACACAAGATAATCCATAACGCCAAGAATATAATGACGGATGAGCTGCCCTTGGAAATTGAGCGGTTCAAGATCAACGCCAAGACGCTGACCGCTTATCTCTTCAATGTAATTCATCATGATATTTTCAAGAACATTCATATCAATTACACCCACCTCAGTAGGCACATTTCCATTCATCCATTCAATGCCATACATAACACCGGCATGTGTCCATAACATGCCTGCCGAAACCGGCCAAGTGGCAAGCCTTCCGGAAGCACCTCTCCTGGCTATCTCAGATCTTATTTCATCAATCACTTCCGGCAATGCACGCATACGCATTATAGGGTCATTCCACTCATCATATTCGCCGGTAGGCACACGACTAGCAAGGTCTAAAGCAGTTGGAAAGCCATGATATGGAGATGGACAGCAAGGCGATGGGAAAATAGCACCTGTTGAAATTACTTGCTCAATCATTGGAATCATCATGCCACAGTTAGTTCCAAAGAACGCCGTGTTTTCACCAAAAGTTTCTACTTGCCTCCGCAGGTCTTGCATTATATGCATTTGTGTAGCAGGCATGCCGCCATTGCCCATTGGATCAGGCGCAGCAAGCTCAACAAACATAAGCCCATTTGCCATAGCAGTTTCTCTCATAATGTCACGGCGCATTGCAAGAAGCGGCACGGACATATGTCTCGGGAATGAATAATGTGCAATTGTCTCAGCGCCCATAGCAATTGCTTGGTGAACAAGTTTATAGCCGATTACTGGGTCGTTGGTGTTAAAAAGTAAGTTGGCTCTTACAGCAACATCTATCGGATCTTCCGCAGGTTGAGCATATACGATGAAGATATCATCGCCACGCATTTCACGAACCCTGTCAACAGCTGCATTCGTGTTGATAACCGCTTGGTTTATAACCAAAACCCTAACAGCCGGGTCAGAAGCGATTTCCTCAAGAATCCTAATCATCGTTTCGCCTTCCTGCGCAAACATAGTAGGCCATGTCCGATGGATAATCATATCCTCACCAAACCTTGCAACAAGAGCCTCCGCAGAACGGTACTCTTCTTCGTTTTGCTCAACAGGATTAGTCACTATAGCAACTCTTCCGGGAAACCCTTCTGCCGCAGACCATCCACCTATATGTATTGTACGTGTTGCAGCATCCCATTGCAAATGGAGGCCAATGCTTTCAATCAATGGACGAAGCGGGAGCATAGTTGAACCGCCTATAATTTGTGCAGGTACTTCAAGAACACGGTGTGATTGCATACCGTTTACCGTGAAATTCCGGCTGCCGATCGTTAATATGAAAGTTTGGCGACCATTTGATAATGTCGCTTGCTGAGCGGCATTATTCCAGCTTACTTCAAAGCCAATCTGTTCAAATACCCCACGTACAGGTACTAGAGTTCTCCCGTCTCTTATAACGGGTTGTTGCCCTTCAAATATTATCGGCGCATCGTTAATTGTTACAGTTATGCCGTAGTTGGCATTAAATACTCCTGTAGGCATAAATGTAACTGTAAATATTACTGTCAGCATTATTGCTAAAAATTTTCTTCCAGTTTTCATTCTAATGTCCTCCATTTACTATTAGTGTTTGTTTGCATTGTAACATAGCGCAATAACTCTTTCAATGATATCACAAACAAAAAATTTGGTCGGAACAGCTAAAAGACTATCCCGACCAAAAACTTACGACATTATGCAATTACAGTCAAAAACCTATTACTGTCTAACGATGAAGAAAGTCGCTATATTTCTACCATTATCTCTTATATCATACACAAGAGTAAGTCCTTCAAGTGCATGACCTGCACCGAATACATACTGACCTCTCAAGTTAGCATTAGGTCCTGGGATAATAATTTCAGTAACGAAACGATCTTCGTGACCATCACCAAATGTTTGAGTAGCCCAGAATGTTACTCTCCATTCTCTAGTGTTTCTTCCTGTTTCTTGAACACTGACAAAATCAGCAGGACTCGCTTCAACAACTGCAGGATTAACAGTTACACGAACAGAAGCTTGGAAACCTCCATCAACAGTCGTAACTGTAATATAAGCATATCCAACATCATTAGCAGTAACAAGACCGTTAGAATCTACAGCTGCAACAGCATCGTTGCTTGAAGACCATACTACGTCTGTGTTTGCGGCATCAATCGGAGTTACTATAGCTTCTAATTGACGAGTGCCTCTAACAATAAGCTCAAAGTCTTCAACAGGATTAATTGAAACGCCGTCAACAGCTATTACAGAACCAATAACCAATTCAAATTCAACAGGTTGAGTGAAAACTGCGTTAAACGCTTGAACGATTATGTTAAATGTTCCATATTCAGTCGGAGTTCCTGAAATAACGCCGGTTGCTGCATTAAGCGTTAAGCCTTGAGGCAATTCATCACTTTCTTCCGAAAGCATCCATGCTACAGGCGTGCCGCTTTCAGCTTCAAGCTGAGCCTCAAAAGCTTCGTTAATGAAGCCTTCCGGAAGTTCTTCCGTTAAGATAGTAGGCGTCGTTAAGAACAGTGATGTACGGTTAAGAGGTGAATCGTTCCAGTGTTCAGCATGTTCTTCTGCAACGATTGCACGCATATTAAATGCGAAAACCTCACCAGGCTCACCAACAAGACCGAGGTCTCTTAAGTTAAACGTACGTGCATTAAGCGGATTTGCAGTTCCAGGTGCAAGATAAAGAGGAAGATGACTTTCGTCCACTTCGCCAGGAACCATATGAGGTTCTCCGTTAATGTAAATACGATATGCGCCTGATGCAAGTGCCGCATTTCCAGCAGCATTATTTCCACCATGAAGGTTATGCGCCGTGCGGGTACGGAACCAACTAAGGTTATGCCCGTCTGCGTTAAGCGAGAAGTATGGTGAGAAGAGTTCGCCGCTTGTAACTTCAATGTCAAACCATCCTAAATATCCGCCGAACATATTGTGAGCGTGGTCTGACTTATGGCGAAGGTAGAATGCTACAGAAAACTCACCTGCTAACGTTGGTCTGCCCCAAAGATGACCGCCGAACCAGTGGTTATCAGGATGGACAGCAAGACCGCGTGGAAGACCGCCTATAGTAAAGGGTTCACCACAACCATCTGTACATCCCGGTTTAAGAACAGGCTGTGAAAGTCTGTATTCTCTTTGGAATGTCGCAGGAGCTGTTCCTAAAGTCATAGTTATAGTTGGATGATCACCACATTCAAATGTGCCTACGATTGGAACCCAAGTTTTAGGCATACCTGTATCTGACCATTCAAGGAAAGGTACGGCATCATTCGCACGAGCACCCGGCCAGTTTTCACCAACGTAGAAGCTTACACTTCTTGGACCTGTAGCATTATTGAATGCATTTGGTCCTTCATATACAAGATCAGTAAATCTAACAGCACCTTGTGGTCTTACAAAGAAAGATACTTCAAAAGAATCACCGATGCCGCCACGGCCAACTAAAGTAACATCAGCTCTGTGCGGAACAACTTGTGCGGCATGGAAACCGCCAATGCCTTGCTGATCAGTTGCAAGACCGCCGCGGCCGTCTTCATCAAGGTTGAAATAAACCGCTACATCTAAGCCCGAAAGCGGACGAATTGTAAGTTCAACTGATTGACCAGGGTCTAAATAAGTGATAGTTGCGCCGATTGTTGCCTCAGCACCGTTAACTGTAGTCAAAGTAACACCGGGAGCAGTAGAAGCAAGTGTAAACGCTCTTATGTCTGCCGCATAACCCGGTCCGCGACCCGGTCCGTGGCTAAGTAAAGATACTGTTAAATTTTTAACAGTATACTCTGTTTTGTTAGTTACTCTAAACGCTTGTGCCGCAGGCACAGTAGTATAACCGAAGAATCTATCTTGGAAGGTAATAGAGCTGCCGCCTGCAACAGGTTCAATAGTTATACCTTCAAGCGGGTTTTGTGGTCCGAGTTCTACCCAAATTCTAGGCACTACAACCCAAGGAGCAAAGCTTGTTGGGTTTTCACGGGTAGGTCCATGACCTGTACGTCCGCTGCCACCCGGACCAACTACACGAATGTTTACGTCAGTTGGTACGATTTGCGGATGGCTGTCAGGATGCGTTCCACCGGCAATTCCTGAAGTATTTGCCGGGAAATTAGTAGATGGATTCCAAGGCATCGGCTGACCATGCGGTGCATGGAAGTTAGATATTGGAGTATGAATGCCGTCAATAAATCTTGTTGAACATTCAGGATCACACCAGCCTCTTTCAGCATGTTCAGCAATTGTACATGGACCAAACACTTCACCAGGAAGCCAGAATGGATCTGAATACCAACCGGCATGAATCATGTTACCTGCGATTCCTTGATTAGGAACCATAACGCCTTCGAGGTTATGACGTCTATGTGAGTTATTGCTGGCAGAAACACCACCTGAAGCGTTTCTAACTGCACCGGTTCTTGTGTCAACATGCCAAATCATAATACCGCGGTTCCAAACTTCTAAGCTCGCCGCTCTGTCAAATCCAACATGTTGGAAGTTTTCAATAAGGAAGAATTGATGATGATCATGACCTGTATCTCTGCCTAAGCTACCGATGCCTTCAGGACCAAAAAGTCTGTACATAGCTTCGGTATTTGTAACTTTAACAGCTATCGGTAAGTCACCATTTTCAACGCTGTGGATTGCAGGATTCCAATGCCATACAGTTCTTGGATCGCTCCAATGACCTACATAACCTGCCCATTCTTCATCAGCGTCAATTGCCATAGGCGTAATCCAACCAATTTCATAAGCGATAGGAGCTCTGAAATGAGTTGCACCTGTACCAAGACGTACGTTGTAATCACGGTAACGGTATGCGCCCCATGTTCCACGGCCCATTGCGCACCAGAAACCTACGCAAAGCTCTTGAGTGCCTGCGCCGCCGCCAACTGCTAAATCAGGAAGACCCCATACAGAGTGACCAAGTTCGTGGATGAAAATACCAAGACCTTGAGCAATTCCGGTATGAGACTGCTCGCCATGCGAACCGTAAGAGTTACGAGTCGGCAAGCCATTTGTAGGGAAAGTAACACTTCTTAATCTGCGGCCTTGTTCAATCCCATCACATACTCCAGGGATAGGATCACGGCTTACAGTACCGGCTATTGCACCGGCATACATTGACGGGAACCATTGCAGATTTGCATGACCCCAAAAGCTTGGCTTCGCTGCATTACCGCCAAGAGCACCTTCATAACCGCCGTAAATTAAATAGAGGTTAAGGTCTTGCGCTAAAACGTCATTGCTGGTAGCACCGGTGCCGCCACGTCTTGGAACAGCGTCCCAATTAATGAAATGTCTAACTGCATTAAACGCAGCATCAACACTTGGACCTAAGCCGCCTGAACCTGTAGTAATGTTATAAAACGGATGACCACTATTAAAACGTAATGTAACGATACCATGTTCAATATGGAGATGAGTTACATTTGTAACGCCTAAACTAGTAAGCCTTGCTGTATCAGCATGGAAATATCCTTGAGTTCTTATAGCATTAGTAACTTCTTCATTGAAGTAGTTAACAGAAGCTCTTCCATCCCATACGCCATCAAGACCCATTCCGTCAGGACGCACAAATTGGAATTGATTTCCAGAAGCTTCAAGCAGCCATTCGTTCACGGTATTTCTGTTAAAGCCGTGACCTGCAGGAGTTCTGCCGGTAATTCTATGAACATTGTAAATTGAATTCGTAACCATTTGAGGATTAAATCCTTGCGCACGCATATCTGCGCCGCCGTACATTTCCGCTGTACCAAAAAGTCTGGTAGACCAGAACGCATTTACATTGCCTTCAAACATATGCGCATAAGACCAAGCACCTGTTTCGTTTGTATAAGTGCCTTCCCAGCCTTCGGGTGCAGTTTGAGGGTTGTTATGTACGTTGTTCCACTCAGTAACAAACAACAACATTGGTTGATTTTGTCTTGTAACAGTTTTGTCTGCCCAAGTTGGCTGATGCACAGGACGTGCAAATTGTTCGCCTGTTGCTGTTTCAGTAAGCGCAGCCGCAAAAGGGCTGTTGAGTGCGCTAAAAGGTTGGTCAACAAAACCAAGCTCCATCTTAGCTTGCTCTTCCATAGCAGCTGATATTGCAATAAAATCAGCGTTTTCTGTTGTAATTCTTATAGGTGTAAAGCTGTCACTAAAACCAACAGCAGAAAAAGGCATATGCTCTTCAGCAACCTCACCTACAATTTGAGTTCCGGCTATTGCATCGCCGCTACGGCTCATTGCAACAGCATAGTACCAATTTTCAGTTTCATGATTAAACTGGATTATGTAACCTTCTTCACATTCACGCCAGTTAAAAAATGAATCGCCCATTGCTTGAACCATGATATAAGTTCCGTCTGCCTGACGGAAAGGAACTGGTTCAGGCATAGCAGTAGAAGCAAATACCGTCAAAACTGAAAGTATCGTAAGCGGTATTATAGCCATCGCAAAGGCTATTAATTTAGTAAAATTTTTCTTCAAAACCATACAACCCTTTCTTTAAAAGATTATAATTCAAATTTTGTCCTACACTAGCTAACATATTAGCTAGCTACAAACTTACTTTAGCCGCAGCGCCTTTTGCAATAATAAAAATAGTAACCATGCGAGTCTTTCCCGCATTTCCATCTCCGCATAAAGCACCTAAGCTTTAGAAAACCAAGCCGCTTCAGCTCAGCATTCAATTTTGATGCTTAAAATTTTAGCCTTAGTATATCACCTCTCTTTACATAAAGCATACGCCACTCTCTAGCATTAAGAGAAAGAGCTAGATAGATCGCAAGTGTAAATACTTGCAGCGAGTATAATTACTAAGATTACCACAATATAATATTTACGTCAATGATTTATACGCCAGATTAATTTGTTTTTACACCGACTAAACGCAAAAAAAGCGCACAATGTGCGCCTTTAATAAAAATTATCACGATATATGCTTTTTCATATTTTTCAGTGCCGACTTTTCAAGCCTAGAAACTTGCGCTTGGGAAATACCAATTTCTTCCGCAACTTCCATCTGTGTCTTACCTTCAAAGAATCTCAAATTAAGAATATACTTCTCTCTATCGCACAAACGCTTTAACGCTTCTGAAAGTGAAAGATTTTCAAGCCATTTCGTGTCTGCATTTTTTTCATCCCTTACTTGATCCATCACAAATATTGCATCGGTTCCATCGTGATAAACCGGCTCGAATAATGAAATTGGTGCTTGTATCGCATCAAGGGCAAACAAGACAGCCTCTTTTTCCATTTCCATCTCTTTTGCGATTTCTTCAATTGTAGGCTCTTTCGAATTTTCGTTCATTAGCCGCTCTTTTATTTGCAGTGCTTTGTATGCGATGTCTTTAAGTGAACGACTTACTCGTATTGAGTTGTTATCACGCAAATATCTACGTATCTCACCAATTATCATAGGTACGGCATAAGTCGAGAATTGTACGCCTTGTGTCACATCAAAATTATCAATTGCTTTTATCAGCCCGATACAGCCAACTTGAAAAATATCGTCAATATATTCTCCGCGGTTGTTAAATCTGCGTATTATGCTTAATACTAGTCTTAAATTGCCGTATATATACTGTTCTCTGGCTTCTTCGTCGCCTTCTAAAATCCTATCAAATAGCAGGCGTTTTTCTTCGCCTTTAAGAACCGGAAGCTTTGATGTATTCACGCTGCAAATTTCTACTTTGGTGTTATTCATAAAATGACCGACTCCGATACAGAGCTCAGATGTCAAAGCTTAGGAATCATGTTCCAAAACATAAGGCTTAGAGCTCAGATATTTTTTTAATCATTTGCGGGGTTGCCTTATAGAATCATTTCCCAAGCAGACAAAATTATACACTTTAACATTAAGTTGGTAAAAAATGTTAGGGTTTTTTCTATGCTTAAATTTGAGATAATAATAAGTATGAATACATTTTTAAATTTTTCAGGATGACAATTGACTAAATTTATTGTATACTGGTATCAGTTTATATTCGCAGCATATAGTTGATAAACTTCAAAATTTAAACATATAATTTGTTTGAAGTTCATCAACTATAAGAAATTGATATAAGTTTTTATATTCTAGGAGGAATCATGATGGCAAAGAGACGTCATTACAGAGTTGCGCAAAGAGAATCACAACAAAATCCGGCAAGAGGCATTTTTATACCCAATAAAAAGAAAAAGAAAATTTTTTCCGTTGCAGCATTATTTTTAGTAGGAGCTTTTATTGACGGCATAATTTTGGGTTGCTTAATATCAAAATGGATGTCTAAAAAACAAGAGATTTAATTTCTTAAAGTGCATACCCTTGTAATACTAATGAACAACATGGTTTTGTATTGCAAGAGTAAATGTGCTTTAAACGAAAGGAAAAATTAATATAATGAAATTAGGAATAATAGGTCTGCCTAACGTTGGAAAAAGCACTCTGTTTAACTCGCTTACAAAATCAAAGGCAGAATCCGCAAATTACCCATATTCAACAGTTACGCCAAACGTTGGGACTGTTTCTGTGCCGGATTATCGACTTAAACCTCTTGCCGATCTTTACAAAACGGAGAAAATCGTTCCCGCTTCAATCGAATTTGTTGATATAGCAGGTCTCGCTAAAGGCGCAAGCAAAGGTGAGGGACTTGGCAACAAATTTCTTGCGGTTATCCGTGAAGTTGATGCAATTGTGCATGTTGTCCGCTGCTTTGAAAACCCTGATGTTATCGGAAATATTGATGTTGAAGGCGACATTGAAACGATAAACCTTGAGCTTATCTTCTCAGATTTAGAAATGCTTGAAAGGCGGCTTGCGAAAGCAATTAAAACGATGAAAAGCGATAAAAGTGCTAAAATTGAGGCTGACCTTATCGAAAAACTTAAGGCTGAACTCGAAAACGGCGTATGTGCAAGGCTTATTGACCTTTCAGATGATGAAAAAGAACTTGCGGCAACATTTGATCTTTTGACGACAAAGCCGATTCTTTACGCCGCTAACGTCGGCGATTCGGATCTTGAAAATGATGGCTCCGGAAGCCCTCACGTGCAAAAATTACGTGAAATTTCAAAAGAAGAAGGCTCTGAAATGTTTTTGGTATGTGCAAAATTAGAAGCCGAGCTTGTTGAACTTGACGACGACGAAAAGCAAATGTTTCTTGAAGAAATGGGCGCATCTAAAAGCGGTCTTGATTTATTAATAGGTGCAAGCTATAGCCTCCTCGGTCTTGTAAGCTTTTTAACCGCCGGTCCGAAAGAAGTTCGTGCATGGACAATTCGAAAAAATACAAAAGCACAAATAGCGGCAGGGAAGATACATTCAGATATTGCCCGAGGGTTTATACGAGCAGAAATTGTTAACTATGACGACCTTATCGAACTGCAATCATACGCAAAGGCAAAAGAAAACGGACTTGTACGGCTTGAAGGTAAAGAGTACATTGTTCGAGATAATGATGTTATTTTGTTTAGGTTTAATGTGTAGATGTGTTTCTTTGTACGACCTTGATTTTAATGCCCTTTGCGTATTTCCACAAAGGGCATTTTGAATTTGATCTATCGGCATAATGAATTAACAAAATTCCAAGCTGCTTGAGCAAGGTCAAAGGCATTATCACCTCTATATAGAACTAAACGCAGCTCAAAAACCGGAATGAACGTTAAACTATAGATAATACAACAAGCCACAATATAGAAGAGGTATTTTTTTGCTGCACCCCATGGCTGTTTTTCAAAAAACTTTATCAACACAAAATAATAAATTGAATAAAGTGTCACGGTCAAAAGAATAAATATTGTTGAATACAGCAATAGAATCCGACTGCCCTCCTCCGTAAATCTAAACACATGAGGGAAAAAGCTCATTACTTGGAACATCGCTATCACAATTATAACCATGCATGACTTTTTTAGAGGTAAAGGCTGTTTTTTTATGAAGTTATAAAAAACGATAAACGCCGTAATCGCAAAAACTACAAAGGTTAAAATATTTAACATTGGGATATTATCAATTATGTTGCCTGTAAGAACATTCTCTATTCTTAAGTCAAATAATGTAGCCGCAAACACACTGGCGGTCAGAAAAGCCCCTTCATGATTTGCGTGTACCCCATCTCTATGATACAAGGAAAGCCCTTGAATAGTTCTATATGCATAGATCCAAGCATCGCCTGCATTTACTAAAATGATGTCATTTTCATGAGCCGCCTGTTTATGCACCTGAGTTAAAAATTCTTGTAATTCTTCATCAGGCTGCCCATTTACATTTGCCCACGCCGGACTATACAACACAGGTATAGCTCCATATTCTCTTATTTGTTCGCTAAAAAACCGAATGTCATTCAAAAACCATTCAATATCATTTATTAAGCTTCTACCACGAGCTTGTATGACAACATAATCAAAGTTTCTATTTTGCATTTCCCGCATGGCGTTATCTCGCATAACACCATCTAAGTTCACACCGTTTCTGGAAACATCTACATATGACATTTTGATGCCATGCGACCTCGCAATTGCCTGTAATTGCCCCGGAACATTGCCGGTACGTACATGGCTATTGCCTACAAATAAAATTGAAATAGCATCTGTCTCATCATACGCATTTTGCCTCGAACAGCCATAAAGAACACCAAAAATAAATATTAACATAACTAAGATTATTAACTTGATACTTTTATGTATATTAACCACATCCCCTATCAAACAAAATTAGATCACAAAACAAATTATCGTAATTTATAAATCATAGCACAAATTCTTGTGGATTTCTACATGAACGTTTCTGCTTCTCACATGAATCTAATTTGAGCGAACACGCTCAAAAGCCCGTCATTGCGGGCTTGACCCGCAATCTTCATTCTGTTACAACGTTCAAGCGCCATTTGTATTAATAGTGATAAACATGATGTTGAAATTTTTTGCATGAAGATTCCGGGTCGAGCCCGGAATGACAGGGCTTAGGCATATTCGTTACAAAATCTTTATTTGATGCAGCTAAGAAATTACAATTCCGATAAAGTCACTATTATTAACCCTTATAAAATTGCAAAATATGTTATAATTTAGTTGAAGTGTGTATTTTGCACGTTGTCCGTATTTGTTGTAGACGGTGTCATGATTTTATAAGGAGGAATTACAATGAAAGAAAAACCAAAGAAAAAACGTAAATATCTGGGGATTTTAGGAGCAATATTTGCCCTAGTGATATTAGGAGCAATTTTCACTCCAAGTCAGGAAACAGATCTAGCATCAAATACCCCAATCTCACAGCAGACAGAAGCTGCCGTATCAGAGCCATCAGCGGATTTCGCTCCAAGTCAGGAAACAGATCTAGCATCAAATACCTCAACCTCGCAGCAGACAGAAGCTGCCGTATCAGAATCATCAACGGATGTCGATGGCTTAACTCTCAATCAAATAAACGCAGTAGCACAAGCAGAACTTTATATACGTACTATGCCATTCTCAAGGGACGGGTTAATTGAACAGCTATCGTCACCGTTCGGCGGTAATTTCTCACGTGAGGATTCAATACTCGCTGTTGATAGGATTACCGTAGACTGGTATGAACAAGCTGTAAGGTCAGCCGAGACGTATCTTGCTGTAATGTCAATGTCAAGACAAGGCTTGATAGACCAGTTATCGTCAGATTTTGGAAGCAGATTCACCGTAGCGCAAGCCACTCATGCAGTTGATAGTATTACTGTCGATTGGTATTATCAAGCTGTAAGATCGGCCGAATCATATCTTGCTGTAATGCCGATGTCCAGGCAAAGCTTGATTGACCAATTATCGTCAGATTTTGGCAGTAAGTTCACAGAAGCGCAAGCTATCCATGCGGCCGACGTTATTGGTTTCGACTAATACATTCCTAAATATCTAAAGGCAGTTAAATTTAGTTATGAACAGTAAACAAAAATACCCCAAAGCACTCAACACGCTTTGGGGTATTTTTGTGCCTAAACAACGATAAAAAAGCCATTGGCAAACATCACAAAAGAAGCCATTTACGAAACTGCCGCACACTGAGTAACAACACAAACTCTTTTTATCTACAAACGCACCATTATTTAGGCGTAAACTCCATTATCTTCTCATCAACATCATCGCTCAGTTTATTATCATACTTATTAAAATCCGTCGGTTTTTCCCCAGCCATTCGGCTTATAATTTCCGGCGCAGCCGTAACTCCTACATGCTTTATGTCTTCATCTTCATCTAAAATCATTTTTTCTATCCTATCTTTAAGCGGTATAAGCTTTTCATCTGATAACTCACCAAAGATTTCAAGCTCGACTACCGCCTTGTCGCCATTAATGACAACAACAACTGTTTCGACCCCTTCAATGTCATTAACCCTCTCTGCCCAAAACTGCGCCTTATTATCTGCTATTTCATTTTGTTTTATATAATTTGCAACACTGTTCGGTTTGCATCCGGAAAGAACTATTAAAAAAACCAACGCATATACAACTTTTTTCATTTTTTCTCCTCCTCTGTTATAAGTTAAAAAGTGTGCCCGCACACCCTAACTTATTAAAATTAATTTTATTATACCCTTTCAGAAAAAAAACTTGTATGTTATTATAATATAGTTGATGAAACGACTAAAACAGTATCTTCGAAAGGAAAAAATATCAAAATGAATGTTTATTTAAATGAAATTACAGGAATAGCCGATGCAATTACTTCAATGTTTATGAGCAAACGATCATGGACAAAAGAAAAGGAAGATCATGTCAGGGATGTATGCGATAGCGTGTTAAATAAAAATGGCTCTCTTCGATCAACTAACGAAATAATTCAAAGCGGAAATCTTAGTAAGCTTGAAGATTTTAACGGTTGGATGGATTCTTTAGTTAAATGGGGTTGGAAACATACAACTATGCTAAGGTTTATTGATATGTCAATGACTGTTGAAGGACTGCACCGTGCGGGGCAGGACGACTGGGACGCTCATGCAAAAAGATTTAACAACCGGATTATCCGATCAAGCACACGGCTTGCAACTTTTGGAGATGAAGTTTCTGAATGGTATAGCGACAAAATTGTTTCAACGGACGTTGCTATGAAAACGCTCGGCATGGATTTGCCTCAAACAGTTCAAATTGATGGTTCCACATATGTTAAGTCAGTCAATGGCTATGTTCATGAAGATTTTAAAGAAGATCTTGACGTAAAAAGAGGGTTGTATATGTTGAGCATCCCCAGTAACTTCATTTTTAAGGTTGATTTAGCAGAATGGGCGCATGTGTACAAAGAAAGAAACATAAATGGAACTGCAAACCCGGAAGTAAAACGTTTATGTGAGTTAATAGCAGATCACATTGAATCTTTTCATGGGCAGTTTAACAGAGAATTTTTCATGAAAATAAAGAATTGATAGTTAAAGTGGACAGATCTATTATCGGAGATGATTTAAAATGCTAAGCTTAATTGCTGCTTTAGCGGATGATTATGCAATAGGAAAAAACGGGTACATGCCTTGGAATCTTCAAGATGATTTAAAGCGATTCGCTGAGATTACTAAAGGAAAAACGATAATCATGGGACGTAAGACGTTTGAATCACTGCCCGGGGTTTTGCCGCAAAGAAAACATGTGATAATTTCAACTTCAACTGACTTGAAAATTGATGATGAAATGGTTTACGTAACAAGAGATGTTGACAGCATTTTAAAAAAGTACGCAAATCAAGATGAAGAGGTCTTTGTTATCGGCGGGACTAAAATATATGAGGCCGCCCTGCCTTATTGCAACAAACTTTATCTTACTTTTGTCGAAGGAGATTTTGAAGCTGATACCTTTTTTCCAAAATTTGACGCAGCACAGTTTGAAATTATAGAACGTTCAGAACTTTTTACCGATAATAAAAGCAAAATACGGTTTCAATATATCACTTTATTAAAAAAACCAGGAGCTAATCTATGAACCTATCGTACATTTTTGGTCGATCCGGCGGCGGCAAAACAACTCTCATTCTGGAAAGAATATCAGAAGCCATAAAGTATCAGGAAAATTCGGATATTATATATCTAGTCCCGGAACAGTTTTCTCTACAAGCTGAAAAAAACCTGTTAAACATTTTAGGGGGCGTATCTGTAAAAGCAACAGTCCTTAGCTTTGCTCGGCTTGCATATCAAATATATAAACAAACCGGAGGAACAAGCAAAACTATATTAGATGATGCCGGCAGGAGTATGCTTATACGAAAAATAATTTATGATCTTTCAGGCAAGCTTCAGTTTTTTAGCAAAATTTCAGATAAGGATGGGTTTGTTAAAAGCCTATCCCAGACTATTACCGAACTTTATCACTATGATATATCACCGCAGGCTTTATTTGAATTTTCAAAAAAAACGGAAGATGATTATCTTATTGCAAAAATAAATGATATCGCAAGCATTTATTTACGTTACAAAGAATTTACAGACTTAAATTTTGTGACTTCTGATAACATACTTTCATTTCTGCCTGAAAAAATTGAAAATTCTGAAATCTTAAAAGATTCTGTTATTTTTTTTGATAGTTTTACCGGCTTTACACCACAAGAATATGAAATTATAAGGGCATTGCTTAAAAAATCATCTTGCTTAACAATTGCTTTGACATCACTTGAAAATAAAACATATTATGACTTGATTGAATCTGCTTCTACAGATCCGATGTATGAAATAAAGTCAACGATAAATAAGTTAAGCAATATCGCAGGAGAAGTAAATGCAAAAATTGCCGATCCTATACTACTTGATGATTGTCGCCGACTTGAACAAAGTGATGAATTGTACTTTTTAAACATCAACTACTTGTCACATAAAAAAGCAAAATTTAAGGCTTCTACAGAGGCAATTTCTATAACAAAAGCCCAGAATAAATATGAAGAAGTAGACGAAGCCGCAAAAAATATATTACGCCTTTGCCGTGATAACAACTACAGATTTAATGATATTGCTATTTTAATATCATCTGTCAGCGATTATTCAAACATCATTAAATCCACATTCAATAAATATCAAATACCTACATTTATTGATGAAAGAATCGATATTTTATCAAATCCCATTACGGAGCTTATTCGTGCACTCATAGATATCGCCGTGTATAATCACGCATATGAGCCTGTTTTTAGGTTTCTTAAAACAAATATCACAAATATTTCTCGCTCTGAATATCAATATCTCGAAAATTATACACTTGTCTATGGAATTGACAGCTATAAGTGGAGAGATTTAAAGTATTGGCAAAATGGATATACCGAAAACTATGAAACCGAACATTGTATAAAAGGACCTTTTAAAAAAGATGAAATAATCAACATCCGGGAGAGATTTATAGAGACTATTTCCCCGTTGGTTGATATTTCAGGTCGGAAGAGAAAGGCTGTTGATTTTGCAAGGGCTATTTTTGAAGTTATTCAAAGGACAAATATTATAGAAATTCTTGAAAAAGCCGATAAATCTCCGATTTCAGCACAGCACAAGCAAGTTTTTAACAAAATTTGCTCGCTTTTTGATAAATTCGTTGAATTGCTTGGTGAAGCGGAAATTACGATCAAAGAGTTTGGTAAAATAATAGAATCAGGTCTTAAATCTTGTGACATAGGGGTTGTACCTCCCTTTGGCGACAAGGTTATCATCGGTGATTTAGAAAGATCAAGACTTCCCAACGTGAAAGCTTTATTTGTTTTGGGGGTAAACGACGGTATCATCCCAAGGCTAATAGAGGAGGATGGTATTTTTTCTGATGCCGAGCGAGAACGGCTTTTAACGCACGGTATTGAACTATCATTCGATAGTAGAAAGCTTACATCACGTGAAGATTTTATAGTTTACAAGGCATTAACCCATCCATCCGAGAAGTTACTGCTTTCATATCAAACTGGCGGCATGGAGGGGAAAACTTTACGACCTTCTTTAGTTATAACAAAAATCAAAAACATGTTCCCGATGGTTAGAGAACGTGAGGCAGAGTTTGAAATCACACTTCCGATTCCTATGTTTGATGAAGTTGGCAGTATATTATACGATTTAAAAAAAAGCAGCCCGGTGACTGATGAGCAATCTGCCCTGCTTGAATGGTTTTCAAAAAACCCCGGATATGATAAAAAAGTTGAAAAAATGCGCAAAATTATATCGGACAATGCAATAATAGAGCAACTTAAAGAGGAAACAATATCAAGAATTTACGAAAACGATATTAAGACATCTGCCTCACAGCTTCAAAAATATGCGGAATGTCCGTTTGCGTATTTCATGAGATACAATTTAAAAGCAAAAGAGTGGAAAATTTATGCGGCAAAATCAATTGATATAGGAAATATATTCCATGCAATATTTGATATATTTTACAATCTGGTTCAAAAAAAGAACTTAATTTGGGGCGAGCTCACAAAAGAGCAAGTAGCAAAGCTTACAGATGAGGCATTTGATACGCAAGACGTACTGGATAAAGCAGACATAATGCTTGGAAATGAAGAAAGCGCATATCGCTTAAACAGCATTAAAATCGCCGCTGAAAAATCCCTATGGGCATTGACTACACATCTAAAAAACGGTGACTTCAATCCGATAGCCTCAGAACTTAAATTTGGAACAAACGAGCTGATTACAGCTATTCGCGTGGAAATAAATGATAAATATGCTTTTGAAATAACAGGAACTATTGACCGTGTTGACATAACATCACATTTCGGTGATACCTATGTAAAAATTCTGGATTATAAATCAGGGTCTACTAAATTTGACCCAACAGATATCTATTACGGTCGTCAAATGCAGCTTATTTTATATCTCAACGCATTAACAAACAGCAAACAATTCTGTAAAAAAATAGGGCTTTCTGAAAGCAAGGTTCTGCCCGGAGGGGTATTTTACTTTAATATAAAAGACCCTGTAATATCTCCCGAAGAATCCGAAAATTCTGAAAAAGCTATGTTAGACGCATTCAGGCTTAATGGGCTTGTGCTAAAAAACGAGGATATAATCAAAAAGATGGATGAACGCCTGCCTGATCAAATAAAGAAGTCTAACATTATCCCCGTTGAAATAAAATCCGACGGAAATTTCACAAAAAGCTCAGAGGCAAGCGTTAGGGAAAACAAAGACTTTGAAGCAATATGCAATTTTGTCTTGTCAAAAGTAGCATCTATTGGTAACGATGTTATCAAAGGGGATATTACTCCAAGACCATACAGAAGCAAAAACATTTCTGCCTGCAATTATTGTGAATACTCGGCTGTTTGTGGGTTTGGAACGACTGAATGTTTAAGCAAATACAATTCTGTCAACAAAAACAAACGAGCCGAAGATATTATAAATCAATCTATCTAGTAGTCAACCGGCAGACCTGCAAAAAACTCTTCAAGCGTTAAATCATCTTCCCAAACCATCATAGCAACATCATCCCCAACATATCTCCAATGCCATGGCTCGAAGCGATAACCCGTTATATGCTCCTTCCCCGGTGGGTAGCGCAAAATAAATCCGTATTTATAAGCATTTTCAATCAACCATCTAAATTCGGCAGTATTTTCAAAATGGTCTTTTGAATATACTGTATTTATATCGGCAGCTAGCCCTGTCTGATGTTCGCTTGAACCCGGACGTGAAGAAAAATTGTCAACATTATTCGGGTCTTGTTTTTTGTAATGTTCATATATTTCTTTCTGAGCAAAGTAACCTCTGTAGCCAGATACTAAATAAATATTAATCCCACTGTTTCTAGCATCTTTTTGCATGAGGTTAAAACTGTTCTGTGCTTCCTTTCTAAGGCTAAGGTCTTGGTAATCATATTTGCCATACCCTTCCGGGGCATAACCCTTAGGAAGTATGTTGTATTTATTGCATACAACAAGAAACGAATCAGGTTTCAAAATCTCTTCCACATCACTATAAAATGATTTATCAAGCCCAATATTCACGTGCAAGACTATATCCGCATCTGATAATGTCGGATTTAACTGCTTATAATCAAGATAACGATCTAACTTTTCCGGATAGTAATTTTTCAGAGAGGTAATTTGCGATAAACCATCAACTGCAAGACAGTATTCGCTATCGATTGCAAAGATTGAAAAGCTTGAGTTTAGAAGTATTAAAAATACAAATATACAACCGCTTAGCCATTTAGATAATTTCATCTGTCTCTCCCCTTTATCAACTATTATGCCCCGAAAATTGAAATTTGAGTTAACAAAATCCCCAAACAGATATTACTATAGGCGGGCTATACCCTTGCAATATAATGAACAACACGGTTGTACATTGTATTGCAAGAGTAACGGCACATCAACACAAAACCACCGCTTCGTTGGTTTGAAGTGGTGGTTTTGACATAGGTTAACTCTTGTTATTTGTCTGATACAGATTTACATATCAGAAAACTGGGAGCGTATCTGCCTATTCTTTAAAAAAGTCTCTTATACGATTTTCTAAAGACCTACTATTATGAGGCGCAACTATGTCAGGAAATTCCGACGGACCTATTAAGCCGTCTCTAACAAAGAACACAATAGGAAATTGAGGAACAGTTATACCATGACGGTTAATCCAATGATGGGTACTGTTTTGAAGCCTCGTTCCGCTTGCAGTATCAATTATCTCCGCACCATCCAGGATGTATACTCTACGATTTGAATCAAGAACAGCATCATGAACTACTTCTGTCATAAGCCTATATGAGAATGATTCTGTACTGCTGTAGTAAATCAGAACGAATGTGCCTCTATCAGCCATTCTTCTCTCAAGCTCAACAAGAGATATTCGCCTCATATTTTCGTTAGGCGTTATGTCAAATGCGCCAGCTCCACCGCCGCCTGTAGTCGGTCGGTAATTTTCCCTGAAATAAGCAAAATCTCTTGTTAACCTAGCTGTACTGGTTGGCGATGCATCAACTGTAACAGTTCTAGGACCTAATACATAAAAAACAACAGGTCTCGCCATATGATTAAGCGTAGGAACTGATTCTCTTGCAAACTCCGGCTGAATAGCCTCAGATGGCAAATCAGCAACATCAACAGCAAATAGCTTTACTCTAGCAGCTCTTGCAACTCTTCTTATTTCAACTAAATTTTCTTCATGAACAGGACGCCTGCTGTCCAATAAAACCATAACAAAATGCTCACGATTGTCGAACATTGTTTGCGCTGCTGCTGCTGTAATCACTTCAAACTCATCGGTATTAACCGGAGGGCGTGGAGCTTCCGGCTCTTCTTCATGTTCGCCCGCGCCGCCTTCTTCAACTTCGGGCTGTGAAACTCGTGTATTCATAAGAACCGTACGAGTTGAAGAATCCCAATCAACTTCAAACCCGGCTAAACGCCCAAGCTCTCTCATAGGAAGGAAAGTAGTGCCTCTATAGTTTATGCTATAAGGAATTACTTCTCCCGTCGGCAAAGTAAAATGTTCACCTGCCTCAATAACTCTGTTGCCGTTAACTGAGATATTTACTGAATTGTAAAATATCTGAATTTGATTTGCAATCGCCGGAACGATTGCAGTTGTCATGATGACAGTTACAACAACGCCAAGTAAAAATGGTTTAAATGCTTTTAGTAATTTTGCTCTCGAATGCCTTTTCATTAACAATCCCCCTTGATCTTATTACGCTTAGTTCTCTTAGTGCTCTTAGTATAAGCGAAAATTTTAAATATATTTAGAACCTGTGTCATAGCCTCTCAATGAAAATTTTCTTTGAACGAAGAAAAATCATCTCGCCAGTTCAGCGTTTCAGATCATAAACACAGGTCTTAAGGCTTTAACTGCAACCTGTTGTTGCGCCGCACTCCGTACACACTTTACATGTTCCGTTCTTTACCATTTTAGAGCTTTTACAATTTGGACAAAGCTCCCCATGCAAGTAATCTGATGCATCATATACTTTTTCTTTAAGAGCTATGCTGCTTTTTTCAACATTTTCAGATGTATCAAGATTTCCCGGCTTAACCTGACAATATGTATAGTTTCCAAGTTCAATATCAATTATTTTGCTGATAAGATCTGATATTGAATCCGCATGTTTAATAAACGGATGCCCCGAAACAAAACCGTGAGGCTCATACTTTTGCCCACGATACATACGAGCGATATCCTGCGGAGGAACTCCATATTGAAGCATTTCGGAAATAGTAGTAGAAATGCTGTCCAAAAGCCCTTTTGTTAAAGAACCTTGTCTGCCTGACGATACGTATAATTCACCTAAACGCCCATCTTCGTAAAACGAGGTCGTAATATAGAGCTTAAGACCGTCAATAGCCGCTTCATGAACCCTTGCGGTACGTATCCCTGACGGCTTTACTCTCAAAGGCTTATACAACGTCTTCTTTGTTTTTATATACTCAATAAGCTCGTCATATGTGAAATCTTCAAGCGGCTTTTCAATAAAGCCCTCTTTTGAGCTGTTAAGCGGCTGACAGCTTTTACAGCCGTCTCTATATAAAGCTATGGCTTTAATGCCAAGCTCCCATGACAATTTATAAATATCAAGAACTTCTTTTTCAGTCGCTTCTCTTGGCAAATTGACCGTTTTACTTATCGCCCCGGTAATATGAGGAGAAAGAGCCGCCATCATTTTAACATGACCTTCCGGAGAAATTATACGGCTACCGGTGCCGCATTTATTAGCAGTATCAAACACACTGTAATGCTCTTCTAAAAGACCTGGGGCACCTTCGATTTTACCATCTTTAATATTGCCGTTTTCGTCTTCTTGCATGACATAGCCGATAATATCTTGCATTTGCTCTTCCAAATAATGCAATCTTCTAAGTGCTGTTTTAATCGCAGGGTTTACAATTTGCATAGATCCGCCGCCGATAAGCTTTTTAAAAGCTACATGACTGAAAAACGGCTCTGATGATGTTGTTGCACAGTCCATAGCGAAAGCAATAGTACCTGTAGGTGCTAAAACAGAAACTTGAGCATTTCTAAATCCATACGTTTCGCCTGCTTTTATCGTTTCTGACCATACACCCTTGACTGTCTTTGAAACATCCGGGAATCCAAGGGCTTTTAGGATGTTATGGTTAACACGAACAGGTTCATAACCAATATCTTCAAGTTCAGTATCATAATCGCTGTAATTTGCAGCACGGGCATGATTTCTTATTACTCTTCCCATATGCTCTTTGTTTATGTCATAGCAAGCAAAAGCCCCTATTCTACCTGCCATAAGTGCTGATGCGTAATATGAATGACCTGTCATAATGCTCGCAAGTGCCGCCGCAAGGTTACGTGCTTCATCAGAATCATAAGGAATTGCCATCATCATAAATAATGCGCCAAGGTTTGTAAGCCCAAGACCTGTCGTTCTAAATAGATATGACTTTCTTGCGATATCTTCCGTTGGGAATTGCCCAAAATGGATAGTCGCCTCTAAAACAAGCTGTATAGATTTTATTGTATGCAAATATCCGGGCATATCAAACATGCCGCTTTCACCGTCGTAAAACTTAACAATATTTATGCTTGCAAGGTTGCAGGCTGTGTCGTCAAGGAACATATATTCGGAACATGGATTAGAAGCGTTTATTCTGTTATGCGGGGCATTATATTTGCCATCTTCCCCGGCAGGGCATGTATGCCATGCGTTTATAATGTCATCGTATTGAACCCCGGGGTCGCCGCATCTCCAAGCGGCATATCCTATTTTATTCCATATATTTGAGACAGATACTTTCATATCCGCAGACTTATCTACCCTGCCTGTTAGCTCCCAAACGGCATTTTTGTTATCAATTTCATGCATAAAGCTGTTTGGTATTCTGACTGAGTTATTTGCGTTTTGACCTGAAACAGTTTCATACGCATCACCCTCTATAGATATTGAGTACCCCATCTTTCCAAGAGCTTCAACTTTGTCCTCTTCAATAGATTTCCATTGTATGTAATCTAAAATTTCCGGGTGGTCAACGTTAAGGATGTTCATTTTTGCTGCACGCCTTGTAGTCCCGCCCGATTTTATTGCACCTGCATTACGGTCTGAAACTTTAAGAAAGCTAAGAAGCCCGGAAGATTTTCCACCGCCCGATAAAAGTTCATTTTTAGAGCGAATAACCGACCAGTTTGATCCAACACCCGAACCGTATTTAAAAAGGAGAGTTTCAGTCGCTATTTGATCTGTTAAGGATTTGGGACCAATTAATGAATCAATAACGGAAATTATAAAACAGGCAGACCCTTGAGTTCTTGTATAAGAATCTTTTGCAGGAACAACCTTTTGCTTTTTCTCATCATAATAGAAGTGCCCCTGACTTCCTCCTGATATGCCATATGCATGTTTAAGCCCTGTATTAAACCATTGAGGGCTGTTCGGAGCCCAAATTTGGGCTAGCAGCATATAAACAAGCTCATCATACAGTATTTTACGCTCATCATCAGAAATCATGCCTTCATCAACTAAAGATTCCATCCAAAAATTAACCATTCTATGTGCGAGTTGCCGCATAGAATCTTCTCTTCCGAGTTCATTAGTTACACCTTTTTTTCGAAAATACTTTGATGCAACTATATCACAGGCGCTTTGTGAATAGTCTTCAGGAAATTCGAGATCCTTAAAATCAGAAATAATTTCCCCTGTCATATAATTTTTAAGAACAACATCCACTTTTTTCCATTTAAAAAGATCATAAACAGTACGATTCGAACCTTCAATATCTCTTGTGAAATATCTGACAATTTTAAGATCTGCTTTCATCTTGTTTCCTCCTTGGTTATCTTGCGTTTTACTACCCTACCGGTTAAGCACTGCGCCCAAATTTATCAATATTAATTTTGGAGAGTAATATTACAAGACTTATCTATTCTAACATAAACAATCGAAGTTGTTAATATAAAAAACAAAAGATTGAGTAATGTAATAAAAAAATATATCTATGCTCCAGAAAAAATAAAAATGCACTCAGCCTAATACAGGCGAAGTGCATCAAACATCAGCATAAATCACTCCGTCCGGGGAAGCAATTGTTATGTCATAGCGTATCTGGCTTATCGGCAGCAATTTTTAAAACTGTACCGCATCACAGTGACCCGCTCGCAGGGATTCTCACCCTATTCCGCAATTGTTACTGAAGATTACTCCAGTATGTGACACAACATTTCTATGCAATTATATCACATCTTTAAAGCTTGTCAAAGAAAATCTTTTGAAATTATGCTGAAAGTATATTAAAAAATTGAATAATGCAATAAAAAAATTTGTTAAATACTTTGCAATTACCGTTATTTTGCAGTATAATTATAGTGAAGTATAATATTGATATTATGGAACAATTCCAAAGACAGCTTCGTTACATATATTATTAAGTAACATATCAGTAATACTCAGCTTTTCAAAAAGGAGCAAGTTAAATGCAAAATAATTATTCAAAGCATAGTAACAAAAAAAGCCGCAAAAAAAATAGTTCAGCTAACGTAAAAATGCAAAACAAAATACTGGTTATCTCACTTAGGGTATTAGTTGCGTTTGTTTTAATTTTCGGATTTACAGTGGTTGGCGGTGCTATCGGCGTTTACGTTGGGATAATACGAAACGCCCCTCATGTTTTTGTTGACGGAGCGGTTATAACTTCGGAAGTCCGCCAATCTATAATCTTCTGTTCAAGAACCGGAGAGGAATTAGTCAGACTGCAAGGGGATGAAAACCGTGAATTTGCGCCGCTTGACATGATACCTCTAAACCTTCAAAATGCGTTTATCGCTATTGAAGATGAGCGATTCTTTACCCACAACGGCGTTGATATCAGAGGAATGTTCCGTGCGCTTAGAAATAATTTATCAGACGGCGACAGAATAGAAGGCGCAAGTACAATTACTCAGCAGGTTATTAAAAATGCACTTCGCATACCCAGGAATACGTTTGAAACAAAACTTCAGGAACAATACTTATCTATCCGCTTTGAACAAGAACTAACCGAACTTCTTGGTTCTAAAAGAGCGGCGAAAGAATATGTTCTTGAAGTTTACCTGAATATAGTGCCCTTGCATCATAACATAATCGGTGTTAGAGCCGCAGCACACTACTACTTTAACAAATGTGTAAGCGAGCTTACGCTATCAGAAAGTGCTGTTTTAGCAGGGATTACAAACAGACCTTCATTTTACGATCCAATAAGAAACCCGGATAACAACGCACGCCGTATGGAACTTATACTTGACAGTATGCTTCGGCTTGAAATGATTACCGAGTGGGAACATGCTGAGGCATTACGAGATAATGTTTTTGAGCGCATTCAACAAAATGAGCGTGTTACAGAGGCAAGAACATCTTTCCATCCTTACTATATTGATGAAGTAATCAGACATGTACAAAGAGATTTGCAAGAAGTTCATAACCTTACATCTGCTCAAGCATCTAATATGTTATTTAACGGCGGACTTAGAATATATATTCCTTGGGATCGTGAAATACAGGCGATTGTTGATGAAGTATATAATGATGATTCATTTTTCCCTGCGCATCTGTTTGAAATAGATGTACAGCATTATCTATCTGTAAGAAACTCAATAACCGGCCGTGAAGAACATCATAGGCGAATTTCAACCGTAAGAAATATGGAAGAAGCCGATGCCTTTGTTTTGCAAGTAAGAAACGAACTTGTAGGCGCAAATGATGACATTATTGGTGAAAGAATATTTACTATTCCACAGCCGCAATCGGGTATGGTTATAATGGATTTTCATACAGGTGAAGTTAAGGCTATAGCAGGCGGGCGAGGCGAGAAAATCGCTGATCTCACCTTTAACCGTGCAACAGATGCAAGAAGACAACCAGGCTCAGTTTTTAAAGTGTTAGCATCATTCGCACCTTCTCTTGATTTAGGTCATATAACGCCCGGCACGATTATCGACGATGCTCCGACAACTTTTTTAGGATTCGGTGCTCCCTATACGCCAAGAAACTGGGATGATAGATTCAGAGGATACACTACTGTGCGTGATGCAATCGTACGGTCTATGAATGTCATGACTGTACAAAATCTTATGAACACAGGTATTGATCCAAGTTTTAATTATCTGCTGAATTTTGGATTTACAACACTTCACAGCCGCACCGAAATGGGTGGAAGGATTGTAAGTGACAGGGTTCCGTCCCTAGCTCTCGGAGGATTGACCGAAGGTGTTACCCAACTTGAGCTAACAGCGGCATTTGCGGCAATTGCAAATGGCGGGGAATATTTAAGACCTAAGTTTTACAATCGTGTTCTTGACCATACCGGCGAGATTATTTTAGAAAACATCCCGGAACCGATAACTGTTATAAGCCCACAAACCGCATACTTGTTGACTAATATGATGACTGACGTAATGACAAGTCCAATCGGAACCGGAGGCAGAGCAAGGTTCAGAGAGGTTAGAATGCCAATATCAGGCAAAACAGGAACTACGAGCGATTCAAGAGATGTAATGTTTTCAGGCTTCACACCTTATTTTGCAGCAAGTATACATCTCGGCTTTGATCAACCAAAGGCAGTAAGAAACTGGGATGGTGCACATCTCGTTATTTGGCGGACAATAATGGAACGAATACATGAGGGTCTTCCGGAAAGACGATTCGAAGCACCTCCGGGTATAGTTAGAGTATCTATTTGCTTGAAATCCGGCATGTTACCTGTTCCAGGTCTTTGCGACAGCGATCCTAGAGGAAGCCAGATACGAAGTGAAGTATTTGCTGCCGGCACGCAGCCGCAAGCAAGCTGCCATGTGCATGTGCGGGTTGATATTTGCACTGCGAGCAATATGGAAGCAAGTGTATTTTGCCCGCCGCATCTTTTAACAACCGCTGTGCGCATGACTAAGGCGTCAGGAGCAGATGATAGAACCGAAGATAGAGCTTTTGTTGCAACAGGTCATGTTTGTAACGTTCACGACATACACAGCCAAGGTAATTTAATAACGGATTCGGATATTGATATTAATATCCCAGGCGCTGACCATGAGTACTATGTTGATGAGTTTGGTCAGCTACGAAGAAGACCGGCTCAATCTCCGCCAACATATATCCTTAACCAAGATTTACCGCAGCAACAGCCGTCTCTGCCTCCACCGGTATACGTACCGGAATATATACCACAGAGACCTCCGGACAATCTACCGGATACACCACAGCAAGAACATTACCCGGATCGTGAAGCGGTTATAAGTGATCCATGGTAAATTATAGCTCTATAGCCTTATAGGCAACAGCAAAAAATCCCCTTCATATAACGAACATGAAGGGGATTTTAATATTTGGTCTACTAAGCTATAACTTCAACTTCTTCCTCTTTTTCATTTACTGGGCTGTTATCAATGAGATCTTCATCCGAAGTATCTTCAATAAGCTCAACAACTGCGCCATCAAACTCGTCGTCGAACATATCATATGACTCCTCTTCTGCATTTGATGCAACAACTTCAAGTTTTCTGTAGGTCTGCATTCCTGTTCCTGCCGGAATCAGCTTACCAATTATTACGTTTTCTTTAAGACCTATAAGTGGGTCAACCTTACCCTTGATTGATGCTTCGGTTAAAACTCTAGTTGTTTCTTGGAACGAAGCCGCTGACAAGAACGAATCTGTCGCAAGAGATGCTTTTGTTATACCGAGAAGCATCCTTTGACCGACTGCAGCCTCTCCGCCTTCGGATTCAATTTTCGCATTAATTTCTTCAAATTCAAGCCAGTCAACAAGGCTTCCAGGAAGGAAGTCCGTGTCTCCACCCTCTTCAATTTTAACGCGTTTAAGCATTTGTCTAACGATAGTTTCAATATGTTTATCGTTAATATCAACTCCTTGTAAACGATAAACTCTTTGAACCTCTTGAAGCATATAATCTTGAACGCCGCGCAGACCTTTGATTTTAAGTATATCATGCGGATATACACTACCTTCAGTCAGTTCGTCACCGGCTTCAATTATATCACCCGCTAATACTTTCGTGCGGGAACCGTATGGAATAAGATATTCCTTTGTTTCACCTGTTTCCGGGTTTACAATTACAATTTCTCGTTTTTTCTTTGTTTCGTTTATCATAACTTTTCCGCCGAATTCAGCAATTATAGCAAGCCCTTTCGGCTTTCTTGCTTCAAAAAGCTCTTCAACACGCGGAAGACCTTGAGTTATATCTTCGTTACTTGCAATACCGCCGGAGTGGAAGTTACGCATTGTAAGCTGTGTTCCCGGCTCGCCAATTGATTGAGCAGCGATTATACCGACGGACTCACCTACCCCAACAATATGACCTGATGCCATATTAGCTCCGTAACATTTTGAGCAAAGCCCGATACGTGAACGGCAAGTAAGGATAGTTCTTATTAGAACTTTGTCGATGCCTGATGATTCAATTTCTTCTGCTTGGTCATGTGAAATCATGGTATCAGCAGTAGCGATAACTTCGCCTGTCGTCGGATGCACAATATTCTCAATAGCCCAACGCCCTCTAACTCTGTCACTTAACGGCTCAATTATCTCCTCGCCATCTTTGAACGCATACACATAAAGTCCTGGTTTTTCTTCTCCTTCAGAAACGCAATCCCATTCTCTTATTATTATATCTTGAGATACATCAACAAGCCTTCTTGTTAAATAACCGGAATCCGCTGTCCTAAGCGCAATGTCTGCGAGACCTTTTCTTGCGCCATGAGCTGAAATAAAGTATTCAAGAACCGAAAGCCCTTCACGGAAGTTAGACTTAATAGGAAGTTCTGAAATTCCACCGGAAGGTGTAGCCATAAGACCACGCATACCTGCGAGCTGTTTAATCTGTGTACTCGAACCACGAGCACCTGATGTCGCCATCATGTAAATATTGTTGTATTGATCAAGCCCTTGGATAAGTGCAGTTGTTATTTTATCAGTCGCACTTGTCCATGCCTCAATAACTTTTTCGTGGCGTTCTTGATCTGTCATAAGTCCACGGCGGAACATTTTTGAAATCATATCAACTTGTTCTTCGGCAGCTTCAATAACATGAGCCTTTTCAGAAGGTATTTCCATGTCTGAAACCGAAACAGTGATAGCACCCTGCGTTGAATATCTAAAACCAAGTGCTTTAATACGGTCGAGAACAATAGCTGTTTCCGTTGAGTCATGTTTGTTTATACATCTCGTAATAATTTTAGCAAGAAGTTTTTTATCGCAAAGAAAGTCAACTTCATAAAGGAACTTATTTTCGAATATCGAACGATCAACTAGCCCTATGTCTTGTGGAATAGCCTCATTAAAGATAATTCTTCCAACAGTTGTTTCAATTACACGAGAATGTTTCACACCATCAATTTCAAGTGTCCGACGAACAAATATTTTTGCATGAAGTGTTGCAAACCCATTTTCAAATGCAAGAATCGCTTCCTGTTCATCCTTGTAATAGTTTCCGTCGCCTTTTTCGTCTTCTTTTTTAATTGTTAGGTAATAAATACCAAGAACCATATCCTGTGAAGGAACAGTAACCGGCGCACCATCAGATGGTTTGAGCAGGTTATTTGGTGCAAGCAGCAAGAAACGGCATTCCGCCTGTGCTTCAACAGAAAGCGGAACGTGAACTGCCATTTGATCCCCATCGAAGTCAGCATTGTACGCAGTACAAACAAGCGGGTGAAGTTTAAGCGCACGACCTTCGACCAAAACAGGTTCAAATGCCTGAATACCCAATCTGTGAAGGGTAGGCGCACGATTAAGAAGAACCGGATGTTCCTTAATAACATCTTCAAGAATATCCCAAACTTCCGTCTGCATACGCTCAACCATACGCTTAGCAGATTTTATGTTATGCGCAAGACCATCTTGCACAAGTTTTTTCATAACAAACGGCTTGAAAAGTTCAATTGCCATTTCTTTTGGCAAGCCGCATTGGTAAAGCTTAAGCTCTGGTCCAACAACGATAACCGAACGACCGGAATAATCAACACGTTTACCAAGAAGGTTTTGACGGAAACGCCCCTGCTTACCTTTAAGCAAATCAGAAAGAGATTTAAGAGAGCGATTACCGGGACCGGTAACAGGGCGGCCTCTGCGCCCATTATCAATAAGTGCATCAACGGCCTCTTGAAGCATACGTTTTTCATTACGGACAATAATATCAGGAGCTTTAAGGTCTAAAAGCCTTCTCAAGCGATTATTTCTGTTTATAACACGTCTGTAAAGATCGTTTAAGTCACTTGTTGCAAAACGCCCACCATCAAGTTGAACCATAGGACGAAGATCCGGAGGTATAACCGGAATTGAGCTCAAAATCATCCATTCCGGGCGGTTTCCGGAAAGTCTGAAAGATTCAATAACCTCAAGTTTCTTGATATGTCTAATGCGTTTTTGACCTGTGGTGTCGCGAAGACCTGATTTAATTTCTTCAGCTTCTTTTTCAAGATCAATATTTTTAAGAAGCTCGTAAACAGCTTCTGCACCCATACCAACTTCAAAGTTATTACCGAATTTATCAATAGCATCTCGATATTCTTTTTCAGAAAGTATTTGCTTATATTGAAGAAGCGAATCTCCCGGATCAAGGACTATATAGGAAGCAAAGTACAAAACCTTCTCAAGCGAACGCGGTGACATGCTTAGAATAAGCCCCATACGGCTTGGAATTCCTCTAAAATACCAAATATGAGAAACAGGAGCAGCAAGCTCAATATGCCCCATGCGCTCGCGGCGCACTTTAGATTTCGTAACTTCAACTCCGCAACGATCACAAATTATACCTTTATAGCGAATTCGTTTGTATTTTCCGCAGTGACATTCCCAGTCTTTATTAGGACCGAAAATCTTTTCACAGAAAAGACCTTCCCGTTCCGGCTTTAAAGTACGGTAGTTTATAGTTTCAGGCTTTTTAACTTCCCCTTTTGACCATTCACGGATTTTTTCTGGAGAAGCCAAACCAATCTTTATTGAATCAAATGTAATTGATTGTTCTGTATTTTGAGCAGTTTGGTTCGCTTGGTTCGCTTGGGTAGTCATTATTTTTCCCCTTTCGTGCCATTATTCATACTATTAATTATCAAACAAATCAACATCAACAGGAAGTTCATCACTTACGATAGAGTCTTCAAACAATTCGCTGTCAAGAATCAAGTCTTTATCATCTAAGATAATTGATTCATCTAAAAATTCTGCGTCTTCTGCAAATTCATCAAGAGAATCTTCATCAATAGACTCATCCAATACATCCGGCTCATCCGTAACACCAATCAATGCATCAATATCATCATCAAAAGCTTCAAGACCTTCATCCGCACCATCATCATCTGAATCATCGTCGTCAATATCATCATCCAGGTCATTTAGACCGCTTTCGGATTCCGGCTTACTTAAATCAACAATACTCATTCCACCGTAATCCTTTTCAGAATCAGCCATTTTATTTGAAGCCGGGTCACTTTCTTTGCCTTCAATGTTTACATTAAGGTTGTCAAGGTCGTCTACCGATTCTCTAATTTCCACTTCTGTTTCATCATCCATAAGAACTTTTACATCAAGTGACAAAGCTTGAAGCTCTTTAAGAAGAACTTTAAATGACTCCGGAACTCCCGGTTCTGGTATGTTTTCACCTTTAACAATAGCTTCGTAAGTTTTAACACGCCCAATAATATCGTCTGATTTAACAGTAAGAATTTCTTGAAGCGTATAAGCTGCACCGTAGGCCTCAAGTGCCCAAACTTCCATCTCACCAAAACGCTGACCACCGAACTGTGCTTTACCGCCCAAAGGCTGTTGAGTAACGAGAGAATAAGGACCGGTAGAACGAGCGTGAATTTTATCATCAACCAAATGGTGAAGCTTCAAGTAATGCATATAACCTACCGTTACAGGATGGTCGAAGTAATCACCGCTTCGTCCGTCTCTAAGGTGTATCTTGCCGTCACGGCTTATAGGCATACCCTTCCATTCGTTTTTCTCGTCTTTATTCTTTTCAAGTTCGTCAAATATACATTCATCGACGATGCTTCTCCACTTATCTTCAAATTCTTCCCATTTTAAGTTTGCATAATCATTAGCGAGCTCTAAAGTGTCCATAATATCAATCTCGTTTGCTCCGTCAAAAACAGGGGTAGACACTTTCCAATTAAGAACTTTAGACGCCAAACCTAAGTGGACTTCAAGAACCTGCCCTATGTTCATACGAGAAGGAACTCCAAGCGGGTTAAGCACGATATCAAGCGGACGCCCATTTGGTAAAAATGGCATGTCTTCAACAGGTAAAACTCTTGAAATAACACCTTTATTACCATGACGACCTGCCATTTTATCGCCTACTGATATTTTACGCTTTTGCGCTATATAAACCCTAACAAGCTGATTAACTCCCGGCGGCAATTCGTCGCCATTTTTGCGGGTAAATATTTTAACATCAACAATAATACCACTTTCACCATGCGGAACTCTTAAAGAAGCATCACGCACTTCGCGTGCCTTTTCGCCAAAAATTGCACGTAAAAGCTTTTCCTCTGCCGTAAGCTCAGTTTCTCCTTTAGGGGAAACCTTTCCAACTAAAATATCATTTGGCTGAACTTCAGCACCAATACGGATTATTCCGTCTTCATTAAGATCTTTAAGAGCATCCTCACCAACATTTGGGATATCTCTTGTAATTTCTTCAGGTCCAAGCTTTGTATCACGAGACTCGGCTTCATATTCCTCTATATGAATTGATGTGTAGACATCTTCTTCAACAAGACGTTCACTAAGCAAAATAGCATCTTCGTAGTTATAACCTTCCCATGACATAAAGCCTATGAGCGGGTTTTTACCGAGGGCGAGCTCGCCGCCTTGAGTTGAAGGACCATCGGCAATTACATCGCCTTTTTTAATAACCTGACCTTTAATAACTATAGGTTTTTGGTTCATACAAGTACCTTGGTTTGAACGCAAAAACTTAGTAAGTTTATAAACTTCTTTTGCTCCGCTGCCGCTTCTTACAATTATTTCACTTGCGGAAACTCTTTCAACAACGCCATCTGTCCTTGAAATTACAACAACACCTGAATCTCTGGCAGTTTTATGCTCCATACCAGTACCGACTATAGGTGCTTCAGAGCTAAGAAGCGGAACAGCTTGACGCTGCATGTTTGAACCCATAAGAGCACGAGTAACGTCGTCGTTTTCGAGAAACGGTATAAGCGCAGTCGCAACAGAAACTATTTGCTTAGGTGAAACGTCCATAAGGTCTACTACTTCTTTATCAACTTCGATAATATCCTCACGGAAACGACCGGAAACCCTTTTATGAATAAAACGCCCTGTTTCATCAAGAGGCTCGTTCGCCTGTGCAAGCGTGTAGTTTTCCTCTTCGTCAGCAGTAACATATATAAACTCATTTGTTACACGAGTATCATCGCCATTATGCTCAACAAGCCTGTACGGAGCTTCGATAAAGCCATATTCGTTTATACGGGCAAAGGTTGAAAGTGAGTTAATAAGCCCGATATTCGGTCCCTCCGGAGTCTCAATCGGACACATACGCGCATAATGCGAACTGTGAACATCGCGCACTTCAAACCCTGCACGCTCCCTCGAAAGACCACCGGGACCAAGTGCGGAAAGACGGCGTTTATGTGATAGTTCACTAAGCGGATTCGTTTGATCCATAAACTGTGAAAGTTGTGAACTGCCAAAAAACTCTTTTATAGCAGCGGCAACAGGACGAATATTAATCAATGCCTGCGGCGTAGCAACTTCCATATCTTGAAGCGTCATACGCTCTTTAACGACACGTTCCATCCTTGCAAGACCAATTCTGAACTGATTTTGCAAAAGTTCACCAACAGCCCTAATGCGGCGATTGCCTAAATGGTCGATATCATCCTTATACCCTATTCCGTAATCAAGGTTAAGCACATAACTTATAGATGCCATAATATCTTCAAGGGTGATATATTTCGGAATTAGTTTAAGCATATTTTGAGTAATAGCATTTTCAAGCTCTTTTGGCTGTTCATATGTTTCGATAAGCTCTTTAAGGTACGGCAAGTAAACACGCTCTTTTATACCCATCTTTTTGGTATCAAGCCCAAAAGGTGCAAGATATTGATCCGCAGCAACCATAAGATTTGAAAGGACTTTTACACTTCTTTCATCAATTTTAAGCAATACAAAGGCACAGCCTGCATCTTGAATTTCATCTGCAAGCCTTGCATCAATAACCGTTCCTGCCTCAGCAAGAACTTCTCCTGTTTCAATATCAACAACGGATTCTGCTAATTCATAGCCCGTAATTCGATTTTTAAAACTAAGCTTTTTGTTAAATTTATAGCGCCCAACCTTCGCAAGGTCATAACGCTTAGGGTCAAAAAACATACTGCGAAGTAAAGATTCTGAACTTTCAACAGTCGGTGGTTCCCCCGGTCTTACGCGGCGATAAATTTCTAAAAGTCCCTCTTCATAGTTCTTGCTCGAATCTTTTTCGATTGAAGCAAGTATTTTAGGCTCTTCACCGAAGAGCTCTTTAATTTCGCTGTCCGTTCCAACGCCAAGTGCGCGGATTAAAACAGTTATCGGCACTTTCCTCGTGCGGTCAACCCTAACGCTGAAAACATCATTTGGATCTGTTTCATATTCAAGCCATGCGCCTCTATTTGGAATAACAGTACATGAAATAAGTTCTTTGCCTGTTTTGTCATAATCTATAGAATAATAAATCCCCGGTGAGCGCACAAGCTGGCTTACAATAACACGTTCAGCACCATTTATTATAAAAGTACCCGTATCTGTCATGAGCGGAAAATCACCCATAAAAATTTCCTGTTCTTTTATTTCATCAAGTTCTTTGTTATAAAGCCTGCATTTTATACGCAAAGGAGCGGCATACGTTGCATCCCGCTCTTTACATTCTTCTATTGTATATTTAGGGCTTTGATCAAGTTTAAAGTCAATAAAATCAAGTACCAAATTGCCGCTATAGTCGGTTATGGGTGAAATATCTCTGAAAACTTCTTTAAGACCTTCGTCAAAAAACCATTCGTAACTGTCTTTTTGCACTTCAATTAAATTTGGCATCTCCAAAACTTCTTCTATCTTGGAATAACTCATACGAGTTTGATTACCAAGTTTAATTGGTTTTATCCTACCTTTTTCCATACACCAACCGCCTTTTCAGAAATATGCATAATTTGGTAAAATATGTCAGTAACTTGCAATGTCAAAATTTTCCCATTTTGAGTGAAACACTACAGTACAGAGTATCATAGCAATTAACACTTGTCAACCATTATTTTCAAAATTCAAGTATTAAAATGCTAAAATTAAAACTCAATAGGATAGAGCTCCCTATATGAAGGAAACTCTATCCTTTAAAAACCTTGTATATTAGGGTTTAAACCTAAGCCTTTACGGATTAAACATAAGCCAAGTAAGCCCGACAATAATCGGTAAGCTTATAAGCGTTCTCATCATAAAGATAATAAACAGTTTCCCGATATTTAGCGGAATTTTAGACTTAAGAATTAACGCACCTGTTTCAGCAAGGTAAATAACTTGAACAACCGACAAAGTTCCTAAAATCATTCTCGTTTGGTCAGGCGCACTACCAATCATCAACGCAGGTATAAACATATCAACAAAACCAACAAGCGTTGCAGGAGCAAACTCCATAGCACCTTCAACTTGGAAAAGTGTCAATAGCTGACCCATAGGCCATGAGATCCAAGTAAAAATATCCGTATGCTCATTAATTACCATAGCTATAGTACCCCAAGCAAGGAGAACAGGGAGCAAATCGAAGAAAATTCCGGCATATCCGCTTAATGCACTGTCAACTACGTCTTTAACTGTAGTCTTTTTGGCTCTTGCACAAGCTGATTCGGTAGCCCATGCAAATTGAGACGTTCCTTGAGGAACTTCTTCCTCAGTAATCTGCTTACCAACATCTTCAAGGTAAGTATCGGGTATTTTTTTCAAAGGCCATATTCTAGGCATAAGTACAGCAAGAAAAAGCACAGCTACTGCCATTATGAAATAGAAGGTAAAGAAATAATCAGCTAAGCCGGCAGTACGAGCAACAACGAAAGTGAACGGCACAGAAACAATTGCAAAGTTAGTAGTTGCAACAGCAGCTTCACGCCCTGTGTAAAACCCTTTTTCATGCTGTCCGCGGGTAATCATAATTGAAGCGGCAGAAGAACCGAACCATGATGCAACAAGGTCAACGGCTGCACGTCCGGGAAGGGTGAATAAAACACGTACAACTTTTTTAATGAACGTACCGATAAACTCCATAAGACCGAAATCCGTTAAAAGCGGGATACCGGGTATTAAAACCAAGAAAATAACAACAAGGCTTGCTAAAAGCACAACCATAACATCCCCTGTCCATGAGGCTATCACCTCATCCGGACCGATGTTTAAGAAAATCATCCAAATTATGATAAATCCTATAACTTTGCTGATAAAATAAACCGGAGAGCTGATAAAAACACTTTTAAGCACAGGATTGTTCATAATAAAAGCGGGCTTAACAAAATGCGCAAGTAGCATACCCAAAAATGCGATAGTAATAGTTATAAGCCCTATCATGTGACGAAGATCAAAATTACCATCGTACACTCCATCCCCAAAGTAAACACCATATGTACCAAATGAAATTTGGCTAAATTGATCGCCGACAAAGTCAATAGCGATACCTAACGGAATATTGAACGCATTTTCGGTAGGTATAGGCGCTAAGAACAAAAAAGCACCTATTAGGGACGGAATTATAAATCTTGCATAACCTTTCCCATTTGAATTGCTTGTTTTTGAATTGTTACTCATTTAAATTACACTCTCCCCTTTTAAAAATTTAAGTCTAATATAAAATAACACAAATTCGACAGAATTACAATAGTGATTTGTTAAATATTGCAAGTTTTTTGGAATTGTTTTGACAGCTGACAAAGCTTATGATATCTTCTTGATTGGAACGGCAATAGTGCATAATCTGATTTCGTCAGATTTTTGTTCCATTTGCAGAATTTTGATTAAATTAGGCGGTTGAAAAATGGCACATAGCAAACATATTAACATCATAGGTGCGAAAGAGAATAACCTTAAAAACATTACTCTCTCCCTCCCCAAATATAACATAATAGTGGTAACAGGTGTTTCCGGGTCGGGCAAGTCATCCCTTGTACTTGACACAATTGCGGCACAGTCACGCAGAGAGCTTAACGACACGTTTCCAAGCTTTGCCGCACAGTATTTACCCAAATATGGCAGACCTAACGTAGAAAAAATTGAAAATTTGCCTGTTGCAATTATTATCGATCGCAAAAAACCTGCACAAAATTCCCGCTCAACCGTTGGAACTTATAACGATATCTATTCGCCTCTCAGGCTTCTTTTTTCACGCATTGGAAAACCTTTTGTTGGCTTTTCCAACTCTTTTTCGTTTAACCACCCACTTGGTCGATGCCCAAGATGTGATGGTCTTGGTACAATAGACGAGCTTGATATACATAAGCTTGTCGATTTTAATAAATCTCTAAATGATGAAGGAGTTATAAAATATGCCGCATTTGAACCGGGGCTTTGGCGTTGGAAGCGATATGCCTTCAGCGGACTTTTTGATCTTGATAAAAAAATAAAGGATTACTCAAAGGAAGAGATTGAACTTTTTTTACACTCGCCACAAATAAAGCTTAAAAATCCGCCGTCTAACTGGCCTAAAAGTGCAAAATTTGAGGGGCTTGTAAACAGAATGTATCGAAGCGTAATTCATTCAGATGAAGGAAAGCTTCATCGTAAACTTTTAGATCCGATGCTAAACTCAGGGGTATGCCCTGAATGTAACGGCAAAAGGCTCAATAAAAACGCCTTGTCGTGCTTGATAAACGGCAAAAACATTTCCGATATAACCGACATGCCGCTTTTGAAACTTTTAAATTGGCTTAACGAAATAGCAGACCCTATCGCTGTTGACATTAAGACACTATTATCTCAACGGGTGTCTGCTCTTTGCGATATAGGCCTCTCTTATCTGACCCTTTCCCGGGGAATAGGCACACTTTCGGGCGGAGAAGCAAGCCGGTGCAAAATTGCAAAGCATATAAACTCACCGCTTTCAGATGTCTTATATGTCCTGGACGAGCCTAGCGTCGGGCTTCATAGCCATGATATAAAGCTGCTTAAAGCATCAATCAAAAAGCTTGCTGATAACGGTAATACTATCATGTTAGTTGAACATAACGAAGAAATGATAAAAACCGCAGGGCATATAGTCGATATGGGACCCGGATCGGGAGAAAGCGGCGGCGAAGTTTTATTTCAAGGAAGCTATGGAAATTTGATTAAAAGCGAAACGATTACGTCAAAAATGCTAAACGAAAATACACCATTTAGAAAAGAAGTTCGCAGACCAAATAGTTGGTTTTTGCTTGAAAACGCAAATACCCATAACTTGAAGGATTTAACTGTTAATTTGCCATTAGGCGTTTTAACCGTAATAGCAGGAGTCGCCGGGTCGGGCAAAAGTTCTCTTATGAGTTATTTCTGTGAAAAATATCCTAAGGAAGTGGTGTATATAAGCCAAAAGAGTATCGGCATAAGTCTGAGATCAACACCAGCAACGTATCTTGAAGCAGCCGACGACATTAGGAAACTTTATGCTAAAGAATGTAAGCAAAGCACAGCATTATTCTCATTTAACGGAAAAGGTGCATGCCCTGTTTGCGATGGCAAAGGCATAATTGTTTCAGAAATGGTGTTTATGGATTCAATTGAAACAGTCTGCGAAGCTTGTAACGGTCTACGATATTCAGACGAAGCACTTCAACATAAAGTGGACGGTCGGGATATATCTCAAACGATGGACTTAACGATTGATGATGCATGTGCAATTTTCGAAGATGGAGCAATATCAGCTAAGCTGCGCCCGGCTATGGATGTTGGACTTGGGTATCTGAGGCTTAATCGGTCACTTTCCACGCTTTCAGGCGGGGAACTTCAAAGGCTCAAACTTGCATCTTATTTGAACAGCAAAGGCGAAGTGTTTGTTATAGACGAGCCAACGGACGGACTTCACTTAAAAGATATCCGGATGATAATTAAGCTGTTTGATCAAATGGTTGATGCGGGGAATTCCGTTTTTCTTATTGAGCATAATCTAGCAGTTTTAAAATCCGCTGACTACGCAATAGAGCTTGGTCCCGGCGGCGGCGAGGCAGGCGGAAATGTGCTTTTTGAGGGTAAGTCGTCAGATATTTTAGATTGTGCCGGGTCAGTTACCGCTAAGTATCTTCTATCTTAAAAAATTTTCCCAAACATCCCATTCATTTTCATTCGGTATAATGCCCATCCTCCAGACCGATGTTCTTGTTATACCAAAAAGTCTGGATAATTTCAATTTCTCATATATACTGCGGCTATTTTCAAACCAAAGAAATACCCTGTCGCCATTTTCTGTTGTGTAAATGATGTATGGGTTGCGATGCGTTTCAGACCATCCAAAATAAGTATCAGCCTGGCTCATACGCATTGCAGCAGTTTCCATTGACACAGATATAGGGGATGAAGAAATCGCATTGTTGTTTTCATCAACAAACCAGCCGATATTTGGAAAACTAAATGCAAAGACGACTTTGTCCCTATCTTCAACACCGGTGATAGGGTCGGTAATTGCTTTTAGTGACCGATACACTTCTGAAATAGGTGTCAAAGCGGCATGTCTTTGCCACTGAGTTCCTAAAAAGCCCTCTAAAGACCGAGGATGATAGTCATGTACCATCAAAATTACTTTATCAGCAAGCTGACCTATAGCTCTAAAGTCATATCCATCAAAATATATCCCATCTATTGTTGCAGGGTGGACTGTGACAAAAAGAGTAAGTCCTGCCAACCTTAAGCTATGTGAAAGCTCAGTCAAAAAGGCATTAAAATTAGAGCGGGCAGCAGTATCTCTAAGCCCTTCAAAGTTTATGGTTACACCATCAAATGGACTGCGGTCAATTGCAGTATATATACGAGTAGCTTCGTAGAGGATAGCATTAACAGCTTGGGTACGCGAATTTGAATTAGCTAACATATTGTCGAGATTCATAGTGGTGTCCATAAATACATTCAAATGCGATGTTGCATTATTCTCACGAGGAAAATTTGCAATAAGTTCATAACCGCTAGGTATAACCCAAGGGTTATCGCCTACAGCTGTTGTATTAAGCCTTGCACCTGTTTCTGTATCCCACTCCATTTGGCTCCATCCAAATGATACCGCATCCATATCTCTGATTAAATTTCGCTGCCCAAAAGACCCAAAAGCATAAAAACCATGAACCCAGCTAATCGGTGCGTTAAGCCTGTCGTACACACGAGTAATCATTGCCGCTGCTTGCTCTCTGGTTGCGGTATTACTTGGAGCAAACTGACCATCCCCAATACCGCTTATCATGCCTATGTCATGAGCGATAATGATATAGCCTATACGTGCATCTACATCAGAAAAAGGGTTAGCTTCAAATCTTTCCACTTGCTCCGCCAATGTACTATATCCCAAAGCCTTTATTAACATAACAGCCATGTCTTGCCGCAAAATTGGTGCATTTGGGGAAAACATATCACCATGCTCAATGACTCCTTGCTTATAGGCGTTTTCTACTGCATCAAAAAACCAATGATCAGTGGAAACATCTCTAAACCCATGACTGGCAGACAAGAAATCATCATTACCCCAACCAAACATGTTACCCAAAATCGTTACAAATTGAGCACGAGTAATCGTTGAACCATACCCGAAAGTACCGTCGCCCATTCCGCTCATTAATCCGTTTTGCACAGCGGATTCGATAACATTTACAGCCCAGCTGTCGGCAGGGACATCCGAAAATAAAACAGTTTGATTTATTGACGCCATAGGTTCTGAAGCTAGGGCTAGCTCAGTTAACAAAGAACTAATCAAAAAAACTGCTGTCAGCATTACAGTACATGTTTTGATAAAGAATCTCTTCATTAAACCTACCTCCGCAAGAGCTGTTATTAAATCCAATCGGAATTATCCCCTTTCAACCGCATGGTACATAAGAACATCAATAACCTTCTCCGAAAGCAGTGCCATCCAGACTCTGCCCTCTCCACCAATATACTGCAAAAACTCCATTTCGCTTTCGAAGTCAAATTCATCTGTGAATCTGCGAATTTCTGTATTTAATTCCTCTTCAGTTACAGTAATTCCCTCTGTCGCTGCTACAGCACGCAAAACCAAATCCTGACGCACATCAATAAATGCATCCGGCCTGATGTAATTGTTGAGAAAATCCTGATACGGAACACCAAAAGCTTGCTCAATAAAATCTTCTAACTCTGAATTATGTGTCATCGCCGCTTCTCTAAACTGAAGCAAAATTCTATCTGCCGCAAATTCAAGCTCTTGCAGCGGATAGCTGTGTATGGTTGCGCTTTCGCTTACCGCAAGCCAAACTTGCCGCCTCATCTCATTTTTCGCTTGAAGCTCCATTTCTTGCTCTAGGCGTTCTCTAATAATTTCCCTGTATTGTTCGACTGATTCAATACCTAAATAAGTGGTTACGAATTCATCTGTAAGCTCTTGAGGGACTTCTATATAAATTGCTTTAAGGTTAATTGTAAAAGAAGCATCTTGCCCTGCAAGTTCCGGCATGAAATAATCATCCGGGAAAGTAACATTGATTTCAAATACATCATTTATGTCATGACCTATAATCTGCTCTTCAAAACCCGGAATGAATTGCCCTGACCCTATTTGAAGCATAGAATTTTCTGCGGTTCCTCCTTCAAACGGAACCCCATCAACAAATCCCTCGAAGTCTATAATAACCACATCGCCTAACATAGCAGACCTTACTGTAACTTCAACTAAGTTCGTGCCAAAAGTCAAATGCTCAATTACTACCGCATCTATATCTTGATCAGTTACAATATCTGCTTGAACAGGATCATACTCAATGCCCCTATGTTGACTTAGAGTAACAAATTCTAATATGTTGTCCATCGTAACGGCTTCCATAGTGAAATCATCTAACGAATCTCTTTCTCCGGCATCAAAGTCACCTATTGGCGGCACATCTGTATCAATACTATCATCCGGCTGCGAACAACCTGATAGGACTAAGCTTAAAATGGCAAATATAACCAGCAACAAACCCGCCTTCACAAATAAATTGTTTATATCTATGCTTATTTTCACGTAAAATCCCACTTTCTAAAATTATATTTCAGTATACTTTATCACATCGGCCATTACTCAATAATCCTGGTAATGGTAATAGTTATCGCCTTCGAACTTGATAAATCTAACAGGAATGAAGGCTCTGCAACGTTTTTTGGAATAATTTTGATCACAGGACGCATAGGGAATACTTCATGATTTTTAACAACCACGCCTCTAAGCCCATTACTAAGCTCGACAGATATACCATCCGGATATGGCAATATTCTGGTTAAGAATACTTTCGTAATATCATAATCGAAGTGTAAACCTACGTTTGCCATGATGTATTCAATCGCTTCTGAGGGCAAAAAAGAATCTTTATATGAACGCTTAGAGGTAATAGCATCAAAGGCATCTACAATCGAAATAATACGAGCAAATTCACTTATCTGCTTTCCTTTAAGACCTTTTGGATATCCGCTGCCATCATACCGCTCATGATGTTGCAAAACACCCATTTCAATAAATGTATTTAACTCTCCTATACTCTTTAAATATTCAACACCTAACGCAGGATGCTGACGCATCATTTCAAATTCCTTTTCATCAAGCCTTCCCGGTTTATTTAAAATAGCATGTGGCACTTTAAGCTTGCCAATATCATGATATACAGCAGCAAGAGCTAAACTTTCTAACGCCTTGCCGGAAAGTTCAAGTTGAACACCAACTACAATTGATAAAATACAGACGTTAAGGCTATGCTGAAATGTGTAATCATCAAACTGCTTTAAGTCAAGCATGTTTACAACTGTATCTCTGTTATCAGAAACTTGTCCTACCAAATCTTTGATAACATCTTTTAAGATTCCGTGGTCAGGAGGAAGGGTTTTACCTACACCTTCAAATACATTATTAACCGCACCCGCAAAGACCATTTTGCTCTTATCGTCAATAACTGTGGCAAGCTTAATTCCGGTCGAAAACTCGTCATGAACATATATACCGTGTAATCCAATACGATCAAGAGATATAAGATGCTTTTCACTAAGAGTCATGCCTTCATTTAATAATATATTAAGATTTTTGTTATAAAACGGGCGAGCGACTGTCATGCCCGGTTTTAAATTGCTTAGCAACACATAACGCACTTCATCGCTCCCTTTAAGTCAGAACCTTTAAGCCAGCACCCCTTCCTGCCTAAATACTTGTATTTTCTTGACATAAGCATCCCGGTGCTTTTGCTCCGTAAAAGTAAACTTTCCCAATTTGGTAAAAACAAATCAAAAAAATAGTTACTTTCTTGTAACACAACAAAAACCCCTCACAAATTATCAAGTATTTGGTATGCGCTTAAATTTCAATTTTATTAGATATTCAAACGCATCCTAAGGCAGGAAGGGATGCTACCCTTGCAATACAATGTACAACACGCCTAAAGCAGCTAAAAATTCGCTTCTTCATGTATCGGAAAGAAGTCCGACGGCGTTAGCCGCTTTTGCCGTAGGCAAAAGTACTGAATTATT
>Ga0131853_10000525_pt1 | contig 70713 bp, 76 predicted proteins | sample TergutLab28metaG_FD_92764 | JGI IMG/M metagenome (GOLD analysis project Ga0131853, IMG submission 92764) | Labiotermes labralis P1 segment gut microbial communities from Petit-Saut dam, French Guiana - Lab288 P1 (version 2) (version 2) | ecosystem: Host-associated > Arthropoda: Insects >... | reverse complement strand
TTGCGTCGATATAGAAACATCACTAGATTGCTTCGGGCTTTATATCCCCGTCTATGCATTTGTCATTACCCCTGGTCGCAGGCTTTGCCTGCTGCTCGGGTATGCGACCTACCTCGCAATGACGTTCTTCAAGAGACGTCATTGCGAGGGCGATGACACTACAAAAGCCACGAGCCATAAAGCCCGAAGCAATCCAGCAACGCAAATTCCTTAACGACGCAAATGGCCACTCCCTAAACTCCCATTCCATAGGAGACTCCGGGTCAGGCCCGGGGTGACGGTTTTGGTGGGTTTTGGTGGATAGTTGCTTTGTTTCAGTCAGAGGGCAGACCTAGTAATTCGCTTGTATGTACTCCACAGCCAGCGCCACGGCATCCTGATGCGCGGGGTTGGAGCGATTGCTGCCATGCAGTAGACTGCCTGCAAAGTGCAGGCACATATGGCCATCCACACCATTGCCATTAATAGCATTAAAATTTAGACCGCGGCCATAGCCGCCACTACGGTTGTTTACAGTAGCCAGCGGCGGCTGTCCATCCACACCCGCATGGGGAAAATTGGTAAGCGAACCGGCAAAAACGTAATTGCCCACATAGACCACAACCGGGCGGCGCGCCCAGCTATGGCCGCCCCAAATGGCGTTCATTATGGCGGCATCTTCTTTGGTCAGCGGCTCTATGTCGGCGTGGTTTGTGCCGAAGGTGCGGCGGATGTTGAAGGTGTAGCCCGTGCTAATGTCGCGGACGATGGCATCTGTGCCTCGCCCAAAAATATGCTGTATCTCATCAAACCAATTTGCATCGTATCTGGCTATGTATGTGCTTTCCTTAATAATTTCGTAATAATTATCCGGCATCACCACTTCTGTTCCTATGCTTAAAACCGCCGCAGATGCGCCTATTATCAGTAATTCTCTAATCATATATCCTCCTTTTTGTTTCCTGATTTTTTACTATTCTATTACAAATATTACAAATTGTCAACTGGAAATTAATAGAATTGTAATAAGTGGACATGCCAGATAGCGGACACGCCGTCATATACTGCTATGAGGTGATATCTATGGCGGCAAAATTCCGCAATAAAATAAGGCAGGTGCTATACCGGCCTATAAAAAAGAAATCGAAACTGGATTTTTTGACCAAAAGGCTTGAGGAAGCGGAAAAAACGCTGGATGTGGCAGTTGGTGGGACATTTCGGCGGCGTAGGCGGTAGGTGATGTAGCGGAATGGATAAATCCATTCCCTACCCTAGCGCCTCTTCTAGCTTGCCTAGCTCGTTTAGCGGAAACAGCGTTAATAGTTCTTTATATTGCGCGGAATCTAGGCCGCGGGCGTTTACATATAGCTCTATTTTGCCGTCTGTGTCGGCTTGTTTGAACTGCTCTTTTATTTTTACGAATTCCGTTTGATTCATGGTCATCCCTCCCATTTACAATTATTATTGCCACTAGGAGGGTTTTTTATGTGATGGGCATAGACTGGTCATAAAACAGATTTCGCATTTTGCCCTTGGGGCTTTGCAAATTTCGCGTCCAAAGGCGATGATTTGGTGATTGTAGCGTATCCAATGGGTTTTGGGCAACAGCTTCATTAGGTCAAACTCGATTTTTACCGGGTCTTGATTTTTAGTAAACCCAAGCCGATTGGAAATCCGCTTTACATGGGTGTCCACCACCACGCTGGGCAGGCCGAATATGTGACAGCGCACCACATTGGCGGTTTTGCGGCCTACACCGGGTAGTTTTGTTAGCTCATCAATGTCCGATGGCAGCTGGCCGCCGTGGTTTGTTAGCAGAGCCTGCGCACAATAAACAAGGCTCTTCGCCTTGTTGCGGAAGAACCCCGTTGGTTTTACATCTTGCTCCATAGTTGCTAAATCCGCGCTTGCAAAGGCCTCTAGCGTTGGGTATTTTTGGAAAAGACCAGCGGTTACTATATTCACGCGGTCGTCGGTGCATTGCGCGCTTAATATGGTCGCAAAAAGCAGTTCGTAGGGCTTTTGGTAGTTTAGATAGCATTTGTCCTCATAGGGATATTGTGCGTCCAAAGCCGCCAGCACGGCCTTTACTCTTTCGGGCTTTTTCACGAAATATCCCCCATCATCTCCACCACCACTTTGGCGGAATTTTGCGCCGCCTGCGCTATAAATTCTTCAAAAGTCGCTTGAGCCGAACCATCGGCTTTATCAGAAATAGCACGTATGGCCGCAAAGGGGATTTTGTTTAGATAACAGACCTGGGCTATGGCCGCGCCCTCCATCTCTACACACAGGGCGCCAAATTCATCCAAGATAAACTTTTTTACATCAATATCTTCAATAAACTGGTCGCCGGTGGCTATACGCCCATGATGCACCCTTGCGCCATCGGCAAAAACTGCACTATAGGCCGCTATGGCGGACTTTGCTATGCGCTCGTCAACAGGGAAAGGCAGCGAATCCATGCCCGGCACATGGCCCGGATCATAGCCAAAAGAGCCGCCGTTAACATCGTGGTGAACAAGGTCTGTGGCGACCACCACATCACCAATATTAAGCACATCGTCAATAGCCCCCGCCGCGCCTAGGTTTATCACAGCAGTTACGGGAAAGTTAACTATCATGGCCTGGGCGCACATGGCGGCATTTACCTTGCCCACGCCACAGCGCGCCACCACAGCCTGTTTGCCTGCAATTTCGCCTGTGTAAAACACCATGCCGCCTGTGGTTTTAATATCGTCTGTTTTCATTATGCCCAGCAAGCCTTCTACCTCTATGCTTAAAGCTCCAATAATCCCTATCATCCTTTGCAATCCTCCATCATTTGTGCAAGTCGTTTTGCATCTTCTGTTATTTCTGTCATATCCGCGCCTTCTATCATCACACGTATCAGCGGTTCTGTGCCGGATGGACGTATTAGCACCCGGCCGTGGCCTTCGTATTTTTGGTGCAACCTATCGGTTTCGGTTTTTATGGCCGCATCAGCCTCTATGGCCTCTTTGGATACATTGCCCAGCTTTGCATTTACCAGCACCTGGGGCATTATTTGCATTGTGTTTAGCTGGCTCAAGGTTTTGCCTGTTTCCTGCGCTATAGAGGCCATCAGCAGGGCCGCTAGCAGACCATCGCCTGTTGTGTGATAGTCCAGACAAATAATATGGCCGCTTTGCTCGCCGCCAAGGCTGTAGCCCTCGGTCATCATACGTTCAAGCACGTAGCGGTCGCCTACTTGGGCTCGCACCACGCTCAACCCGGCCTTTTCCGCATCATTCACAAAGCCTTGGTTGCTCATTATTGTGGCGACTATGGTATCTTTTGCCAGCTTGCCTTTGCCAGCCAAATGCTTGCCAATTATCGCCATTATCATATCGCCATCTATAACATTGCCATGCTCATCAACCGCAAAGCAACGGTCGCCGTCGCCGTCGAAGGCAAAGCCCATGTCGTAACTGCCTTGCTTCATATGTTCTACCAGCAGTTCCATATGCGTAGAACCACAACCGTCGTTTATGTTGATTCCATCGGGCTCATTAGCCAGCACGGTTATATCCGCGCCTAGTGCAGTAAAAATCGCGGGGGCGGCCATAAAGGTCGCGCCATTTGCGCAGTCTAGCGCGATTTTTTTGCCCTTCAGATTTGTGCCCACAGCCTTCTGCAAAAATTCTACATAATCCCCTGTTGCCATGTTTCCGCTAAAAATGCGGCCAATGTCTGCTCCTTGGGCTTGATCTACCCCTTTGCCCAACATAGCTTCTATTTCGTTTTCGGTTTCGTCAGAAAGCTTGTGTCCCTCGCCATCGTAGAACTTTATACCATTATCGCCAAAGGCATTGTGGGATGCCGAAACCATTACGCCGGCCGAAAAGCCGTATTTGCGCACAAGATAGGCCACCGCCGGGGTGGGTGCTACCCCAATCATATACACATCTGCCCCGGAAGAGCAAATGCCTGCCGCTAGTGCAGCCGCCAGCATGTCGGAGGACACCCGGGTATCCATGCCAATTAGAACCGTAGATTTTTTGCTAGATTTCGCCAATACATGCGCACCTGCCACGCCTAGGTCAAAGGCCAGCTGCGCTGTAAGCTTTGCGCCCGCTCTGCCGCGTACGCCGTCTGTTCCAAAAAGTCGTCCCATATCAATCCCCTGCTTCCTCGTCTTCTTCTCCTAATTCTCCATCTTCGTCGTAGTCATATTCGTCTTCGTCTATGGCTTCGTAATAAATAGTGATAAAAGGTGCTTCTTCTCCTACAAGGCTTACCCTGGCCGGCAGTGGAATTACAATCGGAATTTCATTGTAGCCTTCTACCAGATTTAAGCTATTTACAAATGCCGTGGGCGCGATATTGCTAACAGCCGCCATAATGGTTCGCAGGGCCGATAGTGTAATCGTAATTTCCTCGTCAATAACCCTTGTGTTTGCAGGCAATCCCAAAATCGCTACGTCCTCTATAGCTATCACAAATTCTCTTTCTACGAAGGGCTCTACAAATACATCAACCAAAATTGCGTGTTGGGTTGGGTCTATCAAAAATACGCCTGTGGGCAGGAAAAATCTGATGTCGTATGGCACGGTAAAATCGGTGGTATAGTTCTCTATCGAACCCTGGGGTATGGGGTCTAGAACTATCGGCGCGAGATTTGCAATGGCCTCTGTTTCCCCCGCCACATCCAGCCAGCCCGGATTCCAGGCCACGCTGTGTATGCCATAGCCCGGTGGCGATTGGGCGTGGCTGTATGGTGGCTGCAAAATCTGCACACGGGCACGGCGGAAAATGGGTATCTCTATATCCGCCGAATTTTCAAAGTGCAGGTGTATTGATTCTACCGTTGTGCCCATCGCATCTTGTGCCAAAATTGCTAAACCCTCCTGGGCTATTGCATAATATGCTCCCTCTGTATCAACTGTCACCACCAAGCGGTCTATGCGGTCAACAATGCTGGTCGGGCCTGTAACAGTCACCACATCGGGGGTTACGCTGACAGATTCTGGCGGCTGAAAATAGCCATCGGCTACAGTACCTTCGGTTTCTACATCCACAACCATGTCTATGGTAGTGATGGTGTCCATAATCAAAGTGACATTTCTTGGGCTAAAGCTCAGCAGTTCAATAGAACCATATCCGTCGGGCTGCACATCTACAGACAGAGGTTCGCCTGCTTGGGCAGCGGCAATAATGCCGGGTGCGGATAAATCAATATATGCGCGGATGTTTTGCCGTATTGCGTCAATATTGCTGGATGTGCCGCGCACAGTAACACGTATGGTTTGGTTTCGCAAATTGTCAATATTTTCTAGATGTATGCCCGCGCCTGCCATCAAAGCAGCTTCGTTGCGCAGTTCTAAAAATACCGGCACAGAATCTGTGCGCATGGGGTCTTCCACATTAGAAATAATAAACCATAGTGTAAAAGCCATGAGAAAGGCGGCAATTTTCCATGGCAAATTTCTTAAAAAGCTGTTTCTCAGCTTTACCAAGTCCTTTTTCATGAATCCGCATCTCCCTTCCTGCGACCCTTAAGAAACTTGCGAGATTTTTTGGGTTGTATATTAGACAGCAGCATTAGGCGTATTGTGTCCTCCCCCAAATTGCGATGCAGCTTGCCGTCTCTTGCTATAGATATATGCCCGCTTTCTTCCGAAACCACCAGAGCAAAGGCATCGGATACCTCGGAAACACCCACAGCGGCGCGATGGCGCGTGCCAAGGTCGCTGGAGAGAATCTCTGCTGTCAACGGCAGTATACATGTGGCGGCTTTAACACGGTTTGCGCGTATTAGCACCGCGCCGTCATGCAGGGGCGTGTTATGTTCAAAAATATTGATTAAGAGCTGGCTGGTAACAACGGCATCTATGGCCACGCCGCTGGATTCTAGGTCGCCCAGGGGTACCTGCTGCTCTATCACAATTAATGCCCCTGTTTTAACCTGGGACATCTTTTTTGCGGCATCTATAATTTCTTCTACGCATACAGCAGAATTTGCTTCGCCACTTTCTTCCATCATATTAAAAAAAGGGATATTGCGGTTTTTTCCTAGATTTTCTAAGGCCTTACGAATCTCCGGTTGAAATATAATCACCGTGGCAAGTGCGGCCACGGTAAGGCTTTGTTCAATAATCCAGACTGTTGTGGTCATAGACAGTATAACAGCGGCAAGATATATTACCGCTATGGTTAAAATACCTTTAAATAGCGTCCAGCCACGGGTTTGCTTAATCCAAACCATAATGCGGTACAGCACAAAGGTGATAAAGAGGATATCTAAAATAGAGCCAAAGCCCAAATGCGGCATGGCTAGTGGCGGCAAATTTGAGAATAAATTGCTAAAAAACTCAATCATAATCAATCGTCATCCTCATCAAAAAGGTCGGGATTATACATATGAGAGCTGTATCTATTGTCATCATCGACAGTAGGTGATGCATACCCTGCTGCGGCTGCCCCGGCCTTGCGGCTTGACCTTTTTATCTTTTCGCGAGGCTCGGCCATTTCGGCCGTTACCTTGGGCACAATTTTCACATAGTAAATATTGTCCTCGTCATCAAAGGTCACGCGCTCCACCCGCCTATAGTCTGTCACATTATCAAAGAATTTAGCAATCCATACAATAACGGCGGAAAAGAAGGTGCTGATAAAAACAGCGGGTATGGACATATCCACATCTGTTACCATAACAACCATGGTCATGCAGACCATGCCTATCACCATGCCTACCGCTATGGCAATGTCCTTGGAATAGTTGATGGAGATAAGCGAAATAAGATGTACTGCCAGTATCATCATAGCAAAAACAAAACCTATAACAATCCAGTTAAAGTCGGTGGTAAGCTGTCCGAATATTTGCGCAAAGACCTCCATAAAGACAATGGGTAGTTCAAAGAGATCAACATCTGCAAATATATCTACGCCTCCAGCCATGTTTGTAGCCATATTCGTAAAGAAAGGCAAAAAATACCAAACAGCAGTACCCAGCACAATGGGTATTATGCTGGAGATGCCAAAGAACAGTCCCGCAAACAGCACAACCACATAGGGCATATGAAAATGAAAGCCAAAAATAATGGCCAGCATAAGCATAGAGCGGCGCGGAGAAAGGCGGGCGTAAAAGACAATAAGCAGCACCATCAAAAGGAAAACAAAGACCGCTACCTCTGCGGCTGCCGAAATTTGGATGGTGACAGCGGCGGCCACCAGAAACAACGCAACTGCCGGCGGCGATATGGTGAAGAGCAGCGAAACCAAGGCCAAATAGGCGACTTCTGCGGCAGAGTCAAAGAGCATTGCGAATTCTTCGCGATACATGCCCAGGGTGTTTATTCTGGAAAAAATAAACATGCCCACAATGAACTTTAGGATATAGTTGATAATAACTTCAAATTTCTTGTAAAAGCCTATTGTATGCTGCCTTATGTTGATTAACTGCTCCATGAAACTTGGCCCTCCCTAACTAGCCCCTCGCATCGTCATCGTCATCCCAAAATTCGGGGTCTGCACTGCTGCGATAGGTGTATTCCAAATTTGCCCTATGATAGTGCGTGTAGGGCATATCTTCTTCGTAGTCATCTTCAATAATTTCTTTAACCTTTGGCTTGCGCCAGCTTCTTCTTTGCTTTTCGCGCTTTACCCTTACCGGGGCAGGCTCTTCCTCTTGTATTGCATTTGGGTCAAGCTTGCGCATCAGCGCGAAATAGGCGTTTATGCGTCTTTCGGATATAAGAAATTCGCGGGTATAGACGATAGTGCCGATAAAGCTATATGCAACCATTATCAGAACGCCAAAAAACAGCAGGCGCATGGCCTCTGCTTGGAAATCCATCGCAAAGAGGTCTGCGCCTTCTATAGCCAGCAAATACATTACATGAAAAAACAGCAAAATAACACAGCCAATGCCCAGAAAAAAGCGCATTCGCATATTTCTTTTGTAGATATAGTCATGGCGAAAATATTGGCCGGCTTTGCTGTCCCGGTCAAAATCTTTTTTGTCATAAATCGCCATTTTTGACATTATTCGTATTTTATCGGTGTCATAGTTCATGGTAGCTCCTAAAATAGTCTAGATGGGCTTCATTGTAGGGAAAAGTAGCACATCGCGTATAGATGCCGAATCTGTTAACAGCATAATAAGCCTATCCATGCCAATGCCTAGCCCGCCGGTTGGCGGCATGCCATATTCCAACGATAGTATAAAGTCCTCGTCAATTTGACTAGCCTCTTCGTCGCCGGCGGCGCGCAGGGATTCTTGATGTTCGAAGCGCGCGCGCTGGTCTAGCGGGTCGTTTAGCTCCGAATATGCATTTGCAAATTCCATGCCCATTATAAACAGCTCGAAACGCTCGGTATAGTCGGGCTTTCCGGGCTTGCGCTTGGTTAAAAACGAAATTTCTATTGGATAGTCTATTACGAATGTGGGCTGCACCAAATGCTCCTCGGCGTATTCATCGAAGAACAAAGCCAAAATATCGCCTTTGCCATGCATGCTGCTATAGCCTATATTGTGTTTTTTGGCCAGACTGCGGGCATCTTCTAGGGTTTCAATTTCATCAAAATCTATGTTGCCGTATTTTTTCACGGCATCCACCATGGTAATGCGATCAAAAGGCTTTGCAAAGTCAATTTGCGTGCCTTGATAATTTACCATAGCAGAGCCGGTGACTTCGACGGCAAGCGTGCGAATCAGGCTTTCGGTTAGCTCCATCATGCCATGATAGTCCGTGTAGGCCTGGTAAAGCTCCAGCATGGTAAACTCCGGGTTGTGCTTGGTGCTGATGCCCTCGTTGCGGAAGCAGCGACCAATTTCGTAAACGCGCTCCAGCCCGCCTACAATCAGCCTTTTAAGCGGCAGCTCCAGCGCGATGCGCAGAGACATGGGCAAATTAAGGGTATTGTGATGGGTGTGGAAAGGCCGGGCATTTGTGCCGCCCGGTATTGTCTGCAAAATCGGCGTTTCTACCTCTATAAAATCGCGGCCATCTAGAAACTCTTGGGTTTTGCGGATGATGGCCGAACGCTTTTTGAAAGTCTCGCGCACCTCGGGGTTTACAATCAAATCCACATAGCGGTGGCGGTAGCGCAGTTCTTTGTCTGTTAGACCGTGATACTTCTCCGGTAAAATTTGGAGAGACTTGCAAAGCAGGGTGATGCTTGATGCCTTAACGGAAATCTCGCCCTTTTGCGTACGAAAAACCTCGCCAACCACACCAAAAATATCGCCAATATCGCATTTTTTAAAGGCTTCGTAGGACTCCTGCCCCACATCGTCACCCTTTACATAAACCTGTATACGGCCATGTTCGTCCAATAGGTCGCAGAAGGTGGCCTTGCCCATGTCGCGTCTTGTCATCATGCGCCCAGCAATTTGCACAGTTTTTCCCTGCATATTATCAAAATTTTTGTGAATAGTGTCGGAGTGGGTGTCTACGTCAAACTTCACGATAACAAAGGGGTCATTGCCGGCCTTTTGCAGCTCTGCCAGCTTATCCCTGCGTATTTGTAATAAACTGCTTATATTTTCATCGGTTTGCACATTGTTGGTAATGCTATCTTCTGTCATGATACCTCCTTGTAAGAACCAGCGGTCAATAAGCTATTGCACGCCTTTTCGGCTGATTTTTCGCCACTCTGCGTCAATCGCTCCTAACAAAAGCTTTGGCTTTGCGTCGTCGCGATTTCCTTGATTGGCAAAAAATCAGGCTCGAAAATTCGCACAATCCATTATTGACCGCTGGTTCTAAATCTTATGAAATCGCCAATATCTTATACTTAATTATACCCATTGGCGCGTCAATTTCTACAGCCGTGCCGGCTTTGTTGCCAATAAGCCCCATGCCCAGCGGCGATTCGTTAGAAATGCGGTTTTTCTCGGGGTTAGCCTCGGCAGAGCCCACTATATGATAGGTAATTTCTTCTTCGAATTCCTCATCAAATAGCGTAACCTTGCTGCCCAGGCCAATTGTGTCCTTGTCGCTGTCTTCTTGTTCTATCAGTACAGCATTGTGCAGCATATTTTCTATGGCCACAATCCGCGCTTCTATTCGCGCCTGCTCGTCTTTTGCGGCATCGTATTCCGCATTTTCGGATAGGTCGCCCTGCGCCCGCGCCTCTTTGATTTTTTGCGCAATATCCTTGCGGCGGTTAACCTTCAGCTCCTTCAGCTCGGCCTCCAGCTCCTTTATGCCCTCATATGTCAATGCAACTTTTTTATCCATACTTAAATCCACTCCTTTTTTATAACCTTCTCAACCTAGTATTATACAACGGAAATACCTGTTCTGTCAATCAGTAATTCCTGTAGTATTTTTTCAATTTTTGTAAAATCTTCGCACTTATTGATGGCATCGCGGGCCGCGGTTGCGCCACGTATGCCCTTTATATACCACGCTATGTGTTTGCGCATCTCTCGCAGAGCGGTGTATTCGCCTTTTTGTGCTATCATTTCTTGTGTATGGCGCATTGCCAGCTCTACGCGCTCCTGGGCTGTTGGCTCTGGCAGTATCTCGCCGGTTTCCAGATGGTGCCTGCATCTGCGAAATAGCCAGGGGTTGCCGCAGGCCGCACGGCCTATCATCAAGGCATCCACGCCGCTTTCGCCTAGTCGCCTTTTCGCAACCTCCGGCGAATCTATATCGCCATTGCCAATCACAGGTATGCTGACAGTATTTTTAACCCGGGCAATGGCCTCCCAATCCGCATGGCCACTGTACATTTGCGGCCTAGTTCGGCCGTGGACTGTGATGGCGGATGCGCCGCTATCCTCTATGACTTTCGCGACCTCCAGGTAGTTCCTGTTTTCATAATCATAACCCAAGCGGATTTTGGCCGTTACGGGTTTTGTAGATGCCCCCACAATGCTTTTCACAATTTTACCAATCAGCACAGGGTCGCGCATCAATGCAGAGCCATCGCCATTTTTCACAATTTTTGGCGCGGGGCAACCCATATTAATGTCAATTATGTCGAAATTGCTATCATTAAGGCTGGCCGCCACCTGCCCCATTATGTCGGGGTCAGATCCAAAAAGCTGCGCAGATACCGGATTTTCGGCATCTTCGGTGGCCAGCAGATCGCTTGTTCTATCATTACCAAAGGACATGGCCTTCGCACTTACCATCTCTGTCACCACCAGTCCAGCACCAAATTCACAGCATAGCTTGCGAAAGGTTAGGTCTGTAATGCCGACCATGGGTGCCATCACCAGGGGGGTTGCTATTTCTACATTGCCTATTTTCATGGGTTTTCACCTTTGTTCATTTCATACAGTATCCGCAGGCCTTCCAGCGTTAGCCCGGGAACAATCTCGCAAAAAATGTCACTACCCTGGGCAATAGTATGCGCAAGGCCGCCTGTGGCAATGACCTTAGCCTCGGTTGCACCCATTTCTTGTCGCAGGCGATTTACAATATATTCTGTTTCGCCAATGCGACCGAAGAGGATGCCTGCCTGCATGCTTTCGGCGGTAGTATTAACCATTAGAGAGGTTGGCAGGGTCAGCTCTACATTTCCAAGCAGCGCGGCACGAGAAAACAGCGCGTCGGCCGAAATTTTAATGCCCGGCGCGGTTATGCCCGTCAAAAACTCACCGCTGCGGGAAACTGCGTCGTATGTGGTGGCCGTGCCATAATCAATGATAATAAGAGGCCCGCCAAAAAGCTGAAAACCCGCAACACAGTTAACAATCCTATCTGCGCCCAACTCCCGCTCGCCCACCTGGTTTAGCTTTATGCCCAGCTCCATATCTTTGCTTACAATCATTGGCGAAATATCAAAATATTTCCTTATGCCATTGGTTAGCGAATACATAATATTTGGCACAACCGATGAAATTATGATGCTTTTCAAGCTTTGGGGCGCGACATTGCTGTGGCCCAGTAGCGAATGAATGAAAATGCCCATTTCGTCGGATGTGCGGTTTTCGCCTGTGGCCATGCGCCAGCTGCGCAGCAGGGTTGGGCCATTATATAGCCCCAAAACGATATTTGTATTACCAACATCTATAACCAGTAGCATTATTTTTCAAGCTCCTTCATTACCAAATTATACCATAAACTAAGCGACTGAAGAAACTCCTCCTCGCTCTTTATAATGTCATTAACATGATATTTCGCGCCAATTTCGTCATAGTCAAAATCATCGGCAGAGCCGGATGCTTCTAAAAAGACCTCGCCTTCGAGGGTAAAGCCTAGCACCATCACGCCTCCGGTGTATTCGCAGGCTTCTACAAGCAATGTTTGTAACTCTTTTTGAACGCCAGCAGGCAAAGGTGCAAATTCCAAATCATTAAAAAAATAGGATTTGCTGTAAAAACTTGATGCGGCCAAAACCCGTTTATCCATCATTTTGCAAGCCTCGCCATAAACCGCTCTATATCAATGATTGCGCGTTCATGTGTACCCCTGCCTATCACGCCATTTTCGTCAGAGGCCTCTATTTTAAAAGTCAGTTTGCGGCCATCAATGCCTGTTAAAACAGCCGTGGCCGCCACCTTTGCGCCCAGGGGCGTGGCTGATAGATGCTGCACATTAACCACCGTTCCCACAGTTGTCGAGCCCTCTGGCAGGTGGCTCTGCACAGCATTTCTTGCCGCCAACTCCATTAGCAAAATCATGGCAGGGGTGGCAAAAACCTCCACAGTACCGCTACCCATATGGGCGGCTGTATCGTGCTGTCCAACAAGCTTTTCGGCTGTATGGCTTGCGCCCACAGTTAAATTATAATCCATATCATACACCTCGAAAAACATGGGCGAGCATAGCCCGCCCATACAATCTAGTCTAGTATAAGTCCACAAGCGGCGAATCGCCTAAAATGCTGTTTTCGTCAAAATCCAGCTTCGCGCCTTTTGGCGGCAGAGGCGGGTCGAAAAGCTTGCGGAACTCGTCGCCGGTAATTTTTTCCTTTTGCATTAGCAGTTCAGCTGTTTTGTGCATGGTATCCATATAGCGTTGCAAAATCTCCAAAGCCTGGGAATAGCCCGAATTTACAAGACGTTCTATCTCCTTGTCGATAGTGGTAGCTACTTCTTCGCTGTAATTGCGGCTTTGCGCCAGGTCGCGGCCTATAAAGACCTCTTCGTTTTCGTTGCCAAACAGGATTGGTCCCAAAACCTCGCTCATGCCGTATTTTGTGACCATATCGCGAGCAATAGATGTGGCGCGCATAATGTCGTTGCTGGCACCCGTTGTAATGTCCTTGATTACCAAATACTCCGCAGCGCGACCGCCCATAAAGGCAACAATTTCCTGCTCCATGTATTTTTTGTTCTTAAACTGCTTATCTTCGCTAGGCTGCGGCATTACATAGCCCCCGGCCATGCCTGTAGGTATGATAGACACGGCATGAACAGGGTCCAGCTGGTCTAGCACTTCAAATATTATAGCGTGGCCGGCCTCGTGATACGCCGTCATCCGTCTTTCCTTGGCCGAAACAACGCGGCTCTTCTTCTCCGTGCCCATGGCGACTTTTACAAAGGCCTGGCGAATATCCATCATCGTTATTTCTTTCTTATTATCCCTAGCGGCCAAAAGCGCGGATTCGTTTAAGAGATTCTCTAAATCAGCCCCGGTAAAGCCGGGGGTTATGCCCGCAAGGACGCTTAGCTCCACATCAGAGGCCAGCTTTTTGCCCCTCGCATGCACCTGCAAAATTTCTTCGCGACCCTTAACATCTGGACGCCCAACAACAACGCGCCTATCAAAACGGCCCGGGCGCAGCAACGCGGGGTCTAGGATATCTGGGCGGTTTGTGGCGGCAAGGATGATGATGCCTTCGTTAACCCCAAAGCCATCCATTTCTACCAATAATTGGTTAAGCGTCTGTTCTCTCTCATCATGGCCGCCGCCTAGGCCTGCGCCGCGTCTGCGGCCTACTGCATCAATCTCGTCTATAAACACGATGCAGGGTGCGGATTTTTTGGCTTGGTCAAACAAATCGCGCACGCGGGATGCGCCCACGCCCACAAACATCTCTACAAAATCCGAACCGGATATGGAGAAAAACGGAACCCCCGCCTCGCCTGCAACAGCGCGGGCAAGCAGGGTTTTACCTGTGCCGGGCGGGCCGACAAGCAACACGCCCTTGGGGATTCTCGCGCCTATTTCTACGAACTTCTTGGGTTGCTTTAGAAATTCTACAATTTCTTCCAGGTCGCATTTTTCTTCATCCAAACCGGCAACATCTTTAAATGTTACTTTTCGTTTATCATCCACCACAGCTTTTGCGCGGGATTTGCCAAAGGACATAACACGGTTGCCGCCACCTCCGCCGCCACCTTGCATCTGGTGTATGAAAAACAGCATCAGCATTATGGGTATTAGCAGTATCAAAAATGGCGTAAGCATTTGCAGGAAGAAATTGCTCTGGGGAATGGCCGTAGAAACGCCAATAGCACCCTCGCCCATGTGATAATGCACGAGAACCATAAAGGTGGTCATATCCGGCACCTGCACGCGGCGGGCCGTGCCTGGCATTACAACATCCTCGCCTGGCCGCAGGGTTACATCCACATTGGCTGCATTGCCTATTTCGGAGTGGCGCACAATGTCCACAGATTCTATCTGCCCGGCCTCTAATGCCGCCACAAGGTCGCTATACGAAAAAGGCGGTGCGGGTGAGGCATTTGTGTTCATGTTTAGCGCGATAAAAATGAAAATACCAAACACAATCACAATCATATATATACCGAAATTTTTTCTCTGTGTGCCCATTGATTACCTCCGTTGGCTATTCATTCCATATTTGTAAATATATTGTATTGCTATCACTTTTTGGGTCAAATTTATGAGACTCTATAGGCTTTGCAAAGCCTTCGCCCACAATTAGGATTATATCCTGTCCGCATGCAATAAAAACAGCTTTTTCGCGGTCTCCGCGCGGAATTTTTTTGTCCGTAAAGAAGTCTTTAATTTTTTTTGTGCCCACATTGCTAAAGAAGATTCTATCGCCCTTCAAGCGGGTTCGTATTTGCACATCTGTTATTTTACCACAGTCCAGGGCTTTTGTAAAAGCATTTTCGCGCAGTATTGTGTCGCCCAAATGCACGGTGGCCTCTAGTTGGGGTATATATACCGGGGTGTTTCTAGACAAAGTGACGGAAAAATCATCAACATCAGTTGGAATTTTTATGCAAATTTTATGATACACTTTTTCGGCTATATAGCCCTTGGGCAAAGACACGCGCTTGCCGCTTTGGGAAGTCTCTAAGGCCAGCAGGGATTCCACATGGTCGTATGTGATATCCTTCATGTCGCCAAGAGCTTCACTCAGTACAATACGCACAATTCTGCGTTTTATGGCCACATCATGCTGCATCAAAAGCTCTAGGTCGATTGTCAAGCCATTATCGCTATGCTGCACACATTCCGCAAATGCATTTTTGGCAGTTTTGTCCAAAAAATCAGCCTCGTCGGCAGAGATTTTGGCAAGCCTTTGCAAGGCCTCCTTGGCAGATGGGTTTAAATTAACCTCTATTTGCGGCAAAAGCACATTGCGCACCCAGTTTCTGGTATAGTCATTGGCATTGTTTGTAGAATCCGTGCAAAACGCCAGGCCATGCCCCGCACAATATGCCAGGATATCCTCGCGGCTAATATACACAAGCGGCCGGATGATATTGCCATTTACAGCTGGTATGCCCCGTATGCCGCCTGCCCCGCGCATAATCTGCATTATGATAGTCTCTGCCACATCGTCTGCACTATGGGCTACTGCAATTTTCTTAAAACCCCGCTGCTGCAAAACCTGATTAAAGCAGTTATAGCGCAATATGCGCCCCGCTTCTTCTACAGTAACACCCATTTTTCGGGCTTCTGCCGCCGCATCTTTCTTAAAAACAACCAATTCAATGCCGAATTGCTCACAAAACTCCTTGCAAAACGCTGCGTCCCTATCTGCCTCGTCGCCTCTAAGGCCGTGATGAATATGAACACATATAATTTGCAAGTCAAAATTCGACAAATTACGCAAAAAATGTGTTAAAGCCACCGAATCCGCGCCGCCGGAAAGCCCGACAACTACGCTATCGCCAAGCGCAAGCATATTATGCTTTGCAATTGTGGATAAAACCTGTTTTTCCATTGCGGCATCTCCAAATTTTCCTACATATATTTTACAAAACATTTATGAATAATAAATGTACAAAGGAGCTGAATGAAAATGAAGAAAAAGTTTTTGGCCGTACTGGCCGGGTTGCTTATGTTTTCAGGCATTACCGTGGTTGCATCGCCGCTGGAAACCCTGATGGGTTTGGCTGTGGGAGAGGCCGCAGAAGTGCCCATAATCATGTATCACGCGCTGGAGGACACACCAGACAACAAATGGGAGATAACAGCGTCAGAATTCGAGTCCGACCTGAAATATCTTAAAGAAAATGGCTTTACGCCTGTTGTGATGCAGGATTTGATAGACTTTGTGCATGATGGCAAACATCTGCCGGAAAAGCCCATTGTGCTTAGCTTTGACGACGGCCGCATGCCCACAATGGACATTATTTTGCCTATGCTGGAAAAATACGATGCCTGCATAACCATGGCTATTATAGGCCACGAAACCGACAAATATACAGAGATTGACAATCAAGGCAAAATATCGCGCCACCCGCATATGACATGGGAACAGGTAGCAAATGCCCATAAATCCGGCAGGGTAGAGATTCAAAGCCACACATACGACCTGCATGGTAAGCACGGCGCGAAGAAGGTTTCTGGGGAAAGCAAAGAAGCCTATCGCACCAGGCTCTTGGCAGATTTGCATAAATTCGCAGAGATACTGCATGACCATACAGGCATTATGCCCAATAGCCTTGCATATCCCCTGGGGGCTATCAGCGATATATCTGACGACATAATAAAAGAAGCCGGCTACCTGGCTAGCCTGTCATGCTATCAAAAGTCAAACATTATACGTGTAGGCGATGCAGACAGCCTCTTTAGCCTAAACCGCTACCTACGTCCGCCGCACCAGTCCAGCCCAGAATTCTTCGCAAAACTGGGCAGCAATAAAATGATGAACGAGAAAAAGACAGATTAAAAGGTTTTTAAAGTTTAATTGTAGAAAATTGCATTTACATTTGACCCTCTGTAGCTTATAATTGGTATATATGCACAAAGGGGGTGTAGGGCGATGTACAAGCTGGTGCTGGTGGAGGACGAAAACGATGTGCGCAGCCGCATAGCTGGGATGATAGAAAAATCCGCAAGCAATTTTAGCGTTGTGGCCGAATATACAACGGGCATAGATGCCTATGATGGCATTATGACGGACAGCCCGGATTTGATACTAACAGACATAAAAATGTCCTTTATGGACGGCATAGAGCTTGCAAAGCTGGTGCGCAAATCCCTGCCTTTTGTTAAAATTGTGTTTATAACGGGCTATAGCGAATTTGAATATGCAAAAGAAGCCGCAAACCTGGGGGTTGTGGGCTTTATAAACAAGCCTGTTTGTTTTGATGATCTAAACGATATTTTGAAGCGAGCCGAAGAGGAGCTTGATGAGGAGTTTTTAACCGCATCCAGCATGCAGCGGCTTTCCACCTTCTACGAAAGCAATCTGCCCATCATCCGCGAAAATGACCTATATCGGCTTTCTAATATGTCTGTGGTAACGCCCGCCTTCGAGAGCAAACTGCGTAGCAACGGCATAAATCTGGACTATAGCCATTTTATGATGTGCATTTTTGATTTTGACACAATGAGCGAAGGTGAAAGCCAGCGTTACGAACTGGCCTTTTCTTCCATAAAAATGTCCATAGAAGAGGAGTTTGAGGGCCTCTTTGATTACGAGATGTTTAGCCGCTACGAGAAGTTTTGTCTTATACTAAAATCCAACGCCCCGTTAGTGGTTTCGGAGCTTAATGCCCGCTTCGAACATATAGTGCAGCGGGTTGGCCGCTATTCGGATATGCCCGTCAGCGTAGGGTTAAGCGGCATTTACGAAAACAACAAAAACTTTGTGGCCATGACCAAAGAAGCCATGCGCGCCCTGCGCCTGCGCAGCGTAATGGGCGGCAGCAAGGTGTTTTTCTTTAACGATGCCACAACCACAAGCTCTAAGCTCTCTATGGATGACAAAATCATCCGCGAGCTGGGGTATATGCTGCATTTTCATCCCCTGCAAAAGTGTCTGGAGCGGCTGGACGAAATTTGGGCACATTTTGAGGGCGAAAATACATCGCTGTTCTATGTGGCAACAAGCATCCTTAATGTGCTGATAAAAGCCTGCGATGATTTAGAGGGATTGTATGCCCATTATGATGGCCCAGATGGCCCATACACTCGCCTTTTTTCCATAAACAACGAAGGCGAGGCTTTTGACTACCTAAAGAAGCTAACACGTACCATAGCAGAACTTAACGACGGCATTATAAAAGACAATATAGAACTAAACCTGCGCAAAATTGTGTATTACATGGAGGCGCATTTTAGCGACCCCGATATTAGCCTGGAATCCCTGGCCGGCGGCGTTAACTTTTCTGTAAGCTACATAAGTGTTTTGTTAAAGAAAAAAATGAACACATCCTTCGTAAAGATGCTAACAGAAATGCGCATGGAAAAGGCAAAGGTGCTGCTGGCGGACAAAGACCTAAAAATTATAGATGTGGCAGAGCAGCTGGGCTACAGCGATTCCTACTACTTTAGCCACTGCTTTAAAAAATACGTGGGGATATCCCCAAGGGAATTTAAAAATAATGGATAGAATCAGTCGTTATTTCAGAGCCCGCTCTATAGGCTTTATCATAATATCCGTCTGTGTTGTTATTGTGCTGTCCTTTGCTTTTCTGTTTGTTTTTACTACATTCAACAGCTTTCGAGGTGGTATGGACGAGGCTGTGCGAACCCAAACCCGCGAGCTTTCCACCCAAATTGTGTACAACTACGAAAGCTACATAGAAGGCATTATCAATACATCCATCACCATCCAAACCGACATAAGCAAGGTGCAGACTGCCGAAGACTGGGCGCGACTTTCTGCCTTTTTTGCTGATATCCTGCATCTTAACAACGATATCCTGCGTATAGCTGTGTATGACTATGACACTATGCTATGCCTTGCCTCGTCCTATATAGACCAGGTGGGCAGCCTGCCCGGCGGCTATATGCGCTGGCTGTCCCAGGCTGTAGAAAACCCCACGGTATATGTGTTTTCTTCGCCCTATTCGCCCCAAAGCGATGGGGCGTATAGGGTTAGCGTCAGCAGAAGTATACGCTTGCCGGATGGCGGCACGGGCGCGCTTATAATCGAGATAAGCTTCCAAAGATTTATAGAGCTGGTAATGAAATCCAACCTCGGCGAAGGCGGCCATATAACCATTGTGGACCAAAGCTATAATATTGTGTATACATCCCTGCAAAACGAAGCCTTGGCGGCAGAGGGCATAGATGTTATCCGCCAGCTAGTGCTGGGCACAAAAAATGTTGTAATAGGCGGCCACAATATGTCACTTAATGTGGATACTCTCTCTAATACCCGCTGGCGTATATGCGTCTTTATCAATATCGACATCTTAACAGAGATAGAGCAAAATTTCCTGCGCTCTACAGCCATATCCCTTTCTGTGATACTGGTTCTGGGTATTCTGATTTTTACTTGGGTTGGCCGGGTTATCACAACCCCCATGAAACAGCTAGGGCAGGCCATGCACAAGGTAGAAAAATCGGACTATTTTCGTATGGAAGAGGTCAACATACCCGCCTTTAAAGAGGTCAGCACATTAATTGGTCTTTTTAACGGTATGATGCACAAAATAAGCGAGCTAATGGGCCGGGTGGTGGACGAGCAAAACGCCCAGCGCAAAAGTGAGCTAAAAGCCCTGCAAAACCAGATAAACCCGCATTTTTTGTACAACACCCTGGAATCTATAATGTGGGTTATAGAAAACGACAAAAACGAAGAGGCCGGAAATATGGTGGCGGCCCTTGCACGGCTGTTTCGCACGGGGCTTTCCCATAACGACGAGGTTGTGCCCCTGCGCAACGAAATAGAGCATGTGCGCAACTATCTGCTTATCCAAAATTTCCGTTATTCCGATTCCTTTGACTATGAATTTGATATAGACGACAACGCGCTAGATATTGTTACCATGAAGCTGATTTTGCAGCCCATCGTAGAAAACTGCATATACCATGGCATAAAAAACAATATAGACCGCGGCCATATAAAAATAGGCGCGCATATAGAGGATGGCTATCTGGTGCTTTCTGTGGCGGACAATGGGTATGGTATACGCCAGGAGACCATAGACGCATTATATGCCTCTTTTGCCGATGGTTCCTCGGGTTCGGGGGTTGGGTTAAAGAATATCTACCAGCGCATAATGATATACTACCACGGCGATGCAGAGATGATTATAGAAAGCGAGCTGGACAGCGGCACGAAAATAACGATAAAGGAGCCTATAATATACCATGAAAATAAAGAAGCCAAATAAAAGAATAGTGATTGTGATGGTTGTGGCTCTTATTGCAATCGTTGCCGCATTCGAACTTTTTGTGCCTAGCAACCGCCAAAGCAGCGGCCCGCGCTTTGCATTTTTTCTATACGATGGCAGCGACACCTTTATTGCCGAATTAATGGGCAGCATTAGCGCGGCAATGCCGGAGGGGGTTACATACGAGGTGTTTGATGCCACCAATTCCCAGTCTGTTCAAAATCTGCAAATTGTGGAAAATATAGACGGGGATTTTGACCTATACATCATAAACGCGGTGGATAGACTGGCCAGTAGCTCCATTGTAGAGCGGCTTTCCAGAGAGGGCATACCCATTATCTTCTTTAATCGCGAACCCCTGGCCGAAGCCCTGGTAGGCAATGTGTTCTATGTGGGTGCGGCGGCGGATAGTTTGGGGGATAGGCAGGCTGATATTGCCGCAGAGTATTTTTTAGGCCCAAGAAGCGGCTATAAAAAGCAGTTGGGCGATACCATAAGGGTTATCATCCTTAAAGGCGAACACGGCCACCAAGATGCCGAGCGGCGCACAGAAAATTCCATAAACCGCCTGGCAGAGCTGGGCTTTGTGGTGGATGTGCTGGCAATACAGGCGGCGGACTGGCGGCGTCAGGATGCCTATGAGGTAATGCGGTCGCTATACGCCCAGTTCGGCGATGATATAGACCTGGTGTTTTCTAATAATGATGACATGGCTTTGGGGGCTATTGATTTTCTGCTGGGGGCAGGGGTGTTTGTGGAGGGCAGGCAACCCAAGGAGCAGCCCTTCATCATAATAGGTGTAGACGGCACACCGGTGGGGCTGGAGGCCATCTATAGAGGTCTTATTTTCGGTACTGTAAACAACGATAACGCCGCCCAATCCAGCGCGATACTTACCTTGGCGGACTATATCATCAATGGACGGGATTTTGCCAGCTTCCCCTATACCATAACATCAGGCCATTTTATATATATTGACGGAGGGATTATAACCCGCGACAATGTGCATGAATATATAACACAAATGCAGTAGAGAATTTTGATGGTTTTTTGTGGAAAATTACATTTACTTTGGCTGTGTAATTGAATATACTCTCTATTATAATACCGTCAATATCTATAATTTTAGGGAGGTAAACATGAAAAAGTCAAAGTCTAGATTAATTGCATTATTCGTAATGTTAACCCTTCTGGTGGCTTCTTTAGCCGCTTTTACCGCTTGCGGAGGCAATGACAACGCAGCGGCAGGGGACGACCGTATCACCGTAGATGTGTTTTGGTACACATTTGCAGACACTTTCCTGGCCACCGTGCGCAATGACATGATTGAGCTACAGGCGGGTTTTCCAAACCTTAATGTAACCCACCACGACAGCATGGACGACCAGGCAGAACAGCTGCAGCAGATAGAAACCGCCATAGTGCAGGGTACAGACCTGCTGGTGGTTAATATCGTAAACACCGGCGCGGAAGATGTGGCGCATAATATCGTAAATCTTGCAAGAGACGCCGAAATCCCTGTGCTGTTCTTTAACCGCGAGGTTAGCGATGCTGTAATCAATTCCTACGAGCATGCGGCCTTTATAGGCACAGATGCCGCCGAAGCCGGGGTTTTCCAGGGCATGGCTATAGCCGAGTTTCTTTTAACAGGCGACAACCTTAGCATGTTTGATGTGGATGGAGACGGCCAAATACGCTATGTGATGCTGCGCGGCGAACATGGCAATGCAGAGGCTTTTTTCCGTACATACTATTCTGTTAGAACCGCAAACGAAATGCTGGCAGCAAGCGGCGTACAGCTAGTTCCTTCTGCCGCAAACGAAACAAGCTCTCTTTATGCTGATGACGGCATTAGCAATTTCTTCTTGTACGCAAACTGGTCAGCAGCAGAGGCGCATACATTGATGTCCACGGCTTTGGTAGCCCATAGCCCAGCTGCTGGTGATATCGAGCTGGTTATCGCCAACAACGACGATGCCGCCCTTGGTGCAATATCCGCATTGGCAGAAATTGGCTTTAATACCGGCCATGGGTCGCCAAAAGTGCCTGTGTTTGGCGTGGATGCTACGGATGTTGCAAGAATCGCCATTAATGACGGCACAATGACCGGTACGGTAATGCAGGATGGTAGAGGCATGGCGCAAGCGGTGCTGGAGCTTAGCAACAATATAGCCAATGGCGAACAGCTGATGGCAAACACAGGTCATCATAATGTAGATGCCGGGGTTGCTAAAATACGTATACCCCATGGCATAGTAAGCGGCGACGGCACGCCTGTTGCGGCTGCGCCTACGGCTGCCGGCCCAATTACTGTTGATGTGTTTTGGTACACATTTGCAGACACTTTCTTGGCTACTGTGCGTAATGACATGATTGAACTGCAAGCGGGTTTTGAGAATCTGAATGTAACCCACCACGATAGTATGGACGACCAGGCAGAGCAGTTGCAGCAGATAGAAACCGCATTGGTGCGCGGAACAGACATACTTGTGGTAAATATTGTTAATACCGGCGCAGAAGATGTGGCGCATAATATTGTAAATCTGGCAAGAAACGCCAATGTGCCTGTGCTTTTCTTTAACCGCGAGGTAAGTGATGCTGTTATTAATGCATACGAGCATGCGGCCTTTATAGGCACAGATGCCGCAGAGGCAGGGGTTTTCCAGGGTATGGCAATAGCCAATTTCCTTTTGGATGGCGATAATATCAGCACATTTGATGTGGACGGCAATGGCGAAATCCGCTATGTGATGTTACGCGGCGAGCATGGTAATGCAGAGGCTTTCTTTCGCACATACTATTCTGTAAGAACCGCAAATGAACTTCTGGCAGGCAGCGGCGTGCAGCTTGTACCATCCGCCGCCAATGAAACAAGCACGCTTTACGCCGACGATGGCATTAGCAATTTCTTCCTTTACGCTAATTGGTCTGCGGCAGAGGCCCATACATTGATGTCTACAGCTCTTGTAGCGCACAGTCCTGCGGCAGGGGATATCGAGCTTGTTATCGCCAATAACGACGACGCAGCCCTTGGCGCAATATCCGCTCTGGCAGAAATTGGCTTTAACACCGGCCATGGGTCGCCAAAAGTGCCTGTGTTTGGCGTGGATGCTACGGATGTTGCAAGAATCGCTATCAATGATGGTACAATGACCGGTACGGTAATGCAGGATGGCCGCGGAATGGCCCAGGCTGTGCTGGAACTAAGCAACAATATAGCCAATGGCGAGCAGTTGATGGACAACACGGCCCATCATAATATAGATGCCGGTGCGGCTAAAATTCGTATTCCTCATGGCATTGTAAATTAATTAAGGAAGTTTATGTCGCTGGATTGCTTCGGGCCTGATGATGCATGGCTCTTGTACTGTCGTAGCCCTCGCAATGACGCCGCTGTAGGCTAATCTTATTAGGGAAACCAATCAACTCCAAAAACGTCATTGCGAGGGTTAAGACAAATGCACATACGGGTATATCAAGCCCGAAGCAATCCAGAGCACGGCAATCTAATTTCTGAAAAACAAAGGTTTTTAGCATCGAATGGCACGAATAGTACGAATAAAATCATTCGTGTATTTCGTGGTTCCTCACAATAAACCCGGCGATTAGGCCATAGGTAAGGATAGGCGGCCTTTAGCGGCTGCCTATCCTATTCCTCCTTACAGGTGAACAAAGATGGAAAATTATCTTTTGCAAATCAAAAACATAAACAAGGACTTCCCCGGTGTTAAGGCCTTGGACGATGTGAGCATGGATTTGCGACCAGGCACTATCCACTCGCTTATGGGCGAAAACGGCGCAGGCAAGTCCACATTGATGAAATGCCTCTTTGGCATATACAATGCCGATAGCGGCGAATTTGTGCTGGATGGCAAGAGGGTGAGCTTTACCAGCTCGCGGCAGGCCCTGGAGCATGGCATTTCCATGGTGCATCAGGAGCTTAACCAGGTGCATACCCGCAATGTGATGGAAAATATCTGGTTGGGTCGCTTTCCTTGGAATTTTTTGGGTATCAATCACAAAAAAATGTATCAGGACACCCTGGCTATTTTTGATGATTTAAACATACCGATAGACCCCAAGGCTATTATCAGCGACCTTTCCGTTTCCCAGCGGCAGATGGTGGAAATTGCAAAGGCTGTTTCGTATGACAGCCGAGTGCTGGTTCTTGACGAGCCCACATCCTCTCTTTCGGATGCAGAGGTAGACCAGCTCTTTAAAATCCTATACAACCTACGGGACAGGGGCTGCGGCATTATCTATATATCCCATAAAATGAACGAGATTCTGCAAATTTCTGATGAGGTTACGGTCTTGCGCGATGGCAAGTTGGTGGCCACAACCCCGGCGGATAAGCTGACTATAGATGAGATTATAAAACAAATGGTAGGCCGAGAGCTAACGGATGTTTACCCGCCAAAAGACAACACCCCCGGCGAGGTTATGCTAAAGGTAGATGGACTTTCGGCTATGTATCAAAACCTAAAAGACGCTTCTTTCGAGCTGCGAAAAGGCGAGATTCTAGGGGTGGCAGGACTAATGGGCGCAGGCCGCACAGAAATGTTAGAAAATATCTTTGGCCTGGCCACAATGAAATCCGGCAAAATCATAAAAAACGGCATAGAGATTAAGAACAAAAATTCCCGCAAGGCCAAGAAAAACGGCTTTGCCATGATTACAGAAGAACGGCGCGCCACGGGCATTTTCGGTGTGCTGGATATAAGAGAAAACACAACCATAGCCAATATGAAAAAATATAAGGCAAAAAAGCTGTATATAAGCTCTAGGAAAATAGCCGAAGACACGGCATGGACAATAGATAGGCTAAGGGTTAAGACCCCTAATCAATTTACGAAAATAAACGCACTTTCCGGTGGCAATCAGCAGAAGGTTATAATAGGGCGCTGGGTGCTTACAAACCCCGATATATTCCTGTTTGACGAGCCAACCCGGGGCATAGATGTTGGCGCGAAATACGAAATATACCAAATGATGATAAATCTAGCAAAAGAAGGCAAGGCCATTATTATGATATCCAGCGAACTGCCGGAGCTTCTGGGCATTTGCGATAGAATAGCCGTTATGTCCGGCGGGATTTTAACGGGCACTGTAGACGCTAAAAGCACCAGCCAAGAAGAAATTATGACATTAGCTGCAAAACACGCATAAGGGGGCGAAAGTGAAATGGAAAAGAAAACATTTATACAAAGGCGGCTAGAGAACTATTCGGCCCTTGATGGCAAAGGCAAGCTGGCGTGGTGGGGCGACTTTTTTGTGCGCAATGCAATATATATTATTATCCTTATTTTGGTAATCTATGTGCAGCATTTTAGCATAGTCAACAATTTTGCAAACACATTCCTATCTTTTAGTTCTCTGGTAGACATAATGAACCGCGCCAGCTCCAGCATGTTTCTGGCCCTTGGCGTGGGCGGCATTATTGTGCTAACAGGCACAGACCTTTCTGCGGGCAGAATAATGGGCCTAACAGCCTGTATCGCCGCATCGCTGCTACAAAACCCTGTGGACATCTTCCCCGCGAAGATGTTTCCAAACCTGGACACACCGCCGATACTGGCAGTCATGCTACTGGTAATGATAGTGGGTGGCCTTATCGGCCTGTTTAACGGCTTCTTTGTCTCCAAATTCCGGCTGCATCCCTTCATCGTCACCCTGTCCACCATGATAATCCTAAACGGCGTGGTACTGTGGTATGTGCAGCTGGGACAAAATGCAGGCGGCCCAATATCCGGCCTAACAGCCGAATATGGCGAATTTGTACGCGGCACCATAATGATCTTTGGTACGCCCGTACCCCATTTCGTTTTCTTCGCCATTATTGCCACGGCAATAATGTGGTTTATTTGGAACAAAACAACCCTAGGCAAAAATATGTATGCCGTGGGCGCAAACCGCGAGGCCGCCAATGTCTCCGGTGTTTCCGTAAAATGGACCACCATAGCCATCTTTACCATAGCAGGCGTGCTCTATGGCTTCTCCGGCTTTGTAGAGGCCGCCCGCATAGGCTCCAATGGCCCAACCACAGGCGTAATGGCAGAGCTGGACGCCATCGCCGCCTGCGTAATAGGCGGCGTCTCCTTCACCGGCGGCGTGGGCCGCATCCGCGGTATTGTCACCGGCGTAATCCTTCTGCAAGTCATCAGCGTGGCCCTGCAATGGCTGGGCGTGTCCTCCGATGTGCGCCTTATCGTCACGGGTGGTATCATCCTGGCCGCTGTATCCCTAGATATGCGCAAGTACCTAGCCAAAAAATAATCGTCTCTTCCTTTTATTCCATATAATTGACAAGAACCCCCATCACGAATGTCTTCGTGATGGGGGTTCGCCTTTGATTTTCAAGCGGGTTATGAAAGAGCAACAAAGTTACATTTGAACAAACTTTGCCTGTTCAGCTCCCTAAGGTTCTTCAATTCATCTTCAACTTCGCCATTGTCAAAATGAGGCTTTATTGCCCTAACATTCTCAATAACGTTAAACCCTTCGGAATGTTCATGACCAATTCTTTCGCGAAGATCCGCAAAATATAGTATTGTAGAAATTAACTCTAACTCCCTAGCTGATTTATCTCCAAACAATTCCAATACTCTATCTATTTTTTCTATTTCCTCGTCCGTAAGATTTGTATGTTCTTGTACACTCTTTCCCTTCTCTGTGGTGCTTATCTTGTATCCTAACGAATCACGGTAGGGGTATTTTTCTAAATCAACAAGATTATAAGACATTAATGCGTCTAAATCTTCGAATACATCTGAAGAGTATGGGCCATATGTATAAATATTAAAGGGATAGCCCATCTTTAGCCCAAAGGCTTTTTGTAGAAAAAAAGTGTATTTCATCACGGCTGTCTTGCCAATGTCCTGTTTTTTTGTAATCATGCTAAGCATTATGTCCCTATTGTAATCTAGCCTCACGCAAATCCCTCCTCGCTAGCTCATTCGGCATAAAATCTAGTAATCTCTGGCAGCCTAATTTGCTTAACAATATCTGAAATTTCGCTTAAAAATACCGTCCTTCCATCCTTGAGCAATATCCTAACTTCTTTATCTAATCCTGTTTTCTTGTCCAACATTTTGTATCCGCTCGTTGTCACCTTTTCATCAAGAAAGTGATTCTTATATTTTTCTTTTAGACTTTCAATCTCTTGCTCTTCTTCTGGTTTAAGCACACCAATCCAATCTTTGCCTTTTTGCTTATAGTGTTTTCGATCCAATATGTATGACCCATGCTCCCCACCCCGGCCTTCCTTTAGTGCGCCGTAAACCTTCCAATCATCGAAATCAAAATATTTCTCTAGCTCTGCCGCATTTTCTGATGGTGGAGGAAATGTACCATCATTGAACCCATGCGATTTCAACACTTCCTTTAAAGCTTCTCCAATATGATGATCATATATCCTTCTTGTCTTATGAAAATAGACAGAAGTAAACATATTGTATCTTGCCATGATAATACTTTCGGCTACCTGCCACCCTCCGTATTCAATAGCAAGCACCGGGGCATCGTTTTCTTCTCCTACTGTTGCGCATTTTACAAGCCTGTTCTTATCATAATGGCCATAACGAACGCCTAAATGATACGAATCCCTAAGTAAATAGTCAGCTCTATCAACATCAACATTTCCTGATATTAAATCTTTATGAGGAGTTAAGGATTTGCTCGGTTTTGCACTTTTATCCCCTAGCAGAAATAGAACCTCATCTGTTTTGATCCCGTCAGCGTCGTCATAATTATCAATCACATCTTTAAAAAAGACCCTAATAGCCATTTTGCTGTAATGTGCGTGGTCATATTTTTGGATCTTGCGTGATTCGTGCTCGAAGTCAAGATGACTCTCCGGGAGTCTCGGCATTATATCTTCACCCGCATGAGAAAATGGAGAATGGCCGACATCGTGCAATAATGCAGCCAGCCTAACAGTCTTACGAACCCTACTTCTGTTTTCCTCATTTAAGCCCAATTTTCTTAAATTTCCCTTTTTTCGTATAGTGCTGTCAAAAATATCAGAGGCCATTTGCATAACTCCAAGCGAATGCTCAAACCTTGTATGTGCTGCCGAAGGATAAACCATATCCGTAAGAGAAAGTTGTTTAATTCGGCGCAATCTTTGAAAGTGCGTACTATTTATTATCTCTCTTTCTTGATCGTCCAGCTCAATAGACCTGTTCGGAAACTGCTTCACACAATTTCTTCTGGCGCACGGCTCTCAATGTTTTGCCCAAAACCGGGGCAAAACATCTGCCGCCTACCACGCCAAGAAATTGGTTCAGCAAGGTTTCCGAACAGGTCTAATGAATCCGAAAATAGGACATCTCACATTTGTCTTCCTATTCTTGTCCATAGCCAAAATATAACCTCCGATATAGTCTGTACAGCCAGCCGGATTTAATTTTAACACAAAATTGGCAAAAAATAAACCCCTTTCTCAAGGGGCTTGATTTCAAGCGGGTGATGGGAATCGAACCCACGCATTCAGCTTGGAAGGCTGATGTTCTAGCCATTGAACCACACCCGCATAGGGTTAAAAAAGTGCCCGGAGACGGAATTGAACCGCCGACATGTGGATTTTCAGTTTTTTCCCTGTAAATCAAGCTTTCAGGGCAAAAAATCACATGCTTTTTCCATGGACTGCAATCACTTAGCAATTTATCATCTACTATCCATAAATGCCTTGTTTGTGGCATTTATACAATTCTAAATTGCGCAAGCATGAGCGGACAAAACATGAAAAACATATTCTAAATTTCAAAGGCACTAGGATTTCTCCGAGTTATACCCGGCGACTTCCCCTACTTGAACAATAATAGATTATTTTCAAACATTTGTCAAGCCCAAAATATTTTTGATTTTCACAACCGACAAGCATAACCCCTATACTCCAAATCAATCCGTATTTTCTCAAGCTCTATAAGGATTTCTTTTAGCCTATCAATATCAATATGCCTTATACCCCTTGTCCAAAATATAATCGTGGTGATAAGGCTTTCAACATAATCTACTTCTCTTAATGCTTTTTCCATATTGGTCATTATTATCGTTAAATATATCGCAGTCAAAGCAAAAGCTGACGATTTTCTCTACTAGAACTTCTCTATCCATATTTTCTATCTATGCATATAATACCATACTCACTGTAAAGTAGCAAGGAAGTTCTGGGATATAGTGTAAAATAAAAGACTCGCGGCTATTCCGCTTATGCATTTTAAAACACAACTCTCTAGCATTTCCATATTAACGCTCTAACAGAAATTCTTAGGGTAAAAACAAAAAACACTTGACATTTCTTTACACTCATGATAAATTTAAGGAAAATAATGCAAATTCAGTCAAAAAACAGCAAGTTTAGTCAAAATTAACGAAAATCAGAGCTACTAAAGAAGAGGAGAGATGTATAATGTCAAAAAAGTCCGGTCACAACTTGAAGCATTTAACAGATGCTCCCAGAACCAAACATCCAGCAGGCATTTTCAGGGTTAAACAAATAGTTGCTTTAATTCTAATCGTAGCCGTAACCCTACCTCAAATGGCGTTTGATGTGTTGCCGACCCGATTAACAGAATCACCGTGGCTAAATCTATCTGAAATCTCACATGATGCTCTAGATTTTTCTCAATTTGATGACTTTACTTTCTTTAATTTCAATGAGAATGAAAACTACAACGAACAACGGCTGCAATCCCTATTGCAACGCATGAACGAGTTTAGTTCATTTACTGCAGAGGAGCAAGCTATTGTGATGGCTCATCAAGGCATTGATATCAATTCCTTGGCCGAATTGACGCCAGAAGACCTTGGGAGATTTTTAGATGAGCAAGAAGATTACCTATCAGACCATTGGCTCGAAAGGGAAACGGCCACTTTCGTTGAATTACTCAGAAGGGGTTCGAGCTTCTCCTCATTGTCGAATGATGAACAAGATTTGGTATTACGTCGCCTAGATATTGCGTATGAAGCCTTGCCGATTGCTGAGGCTTTATTTATTGTAATGGAGCGCGATGGATATTCCTTAACTGATAGCTTGGAATTAATGGATATTATTGCGACTGGACTATTTGACTACGGAGAGGCCCGTGCAATATTTGCACTTATATCCTCGCCTACAGAGCGTGCGATAGAGCTCGCCCATTTTGAACGGTTTGCCCAAAGGTTCGATATTGCCGAAGAAATTAACGAAAGAAGGCTTACTAACTTACAATTCAGGCCCAGAAATGTGTTTGATGTAAATGGCACAGGTGCTAGTGCTTACGAAGTCAGCGGACTTATTGAACTCAATGAGTTCGTTGACTTTAATGGATCTACTCAACTTCATGTTTCAAGGGAGCTTGTTGATATTTCTGAAATTTTATCGGCCAATCGCCCAACCGGAATACATAGATTCTTTAATGAGGACGATGAAGGGGATAATCAGGAATGGCACTTCCATCCACCTGCCTTAGAAGAACAACCGGTTCTGCCAGAAGGGCAGCCTCCATCAGATGAGCAGCTATACCAGCCAGAGGAGGAGTTGCCTCATGCGGATGAACAGCCGGATTATGCAGACGAGTCGTCATCGGAAAGTCAAGAAAATGCGTTGACTGAAGAGGAACATTTGCTCTAATTGGTAATATTTTTCGTGACCATACTTTGAGGGATATGCAACTGCACAATTACACTAATTTTACTAGCGGTACATTACGCTCAACGCGCAGACTGGACTTCCATAATGGTGCATCCTACTTCTTTTCCAACGAGTATATAATCGGTATAACAGATAGGTTTAATAACACAATAAGATTTGAATATGCTCACCAACATGCCTTTGGTACTGGTCATATGCTGTTGTCGCGAATTGTTGACACAAATGGCATAGCGATTAATTTTGCTTATGCAGCCTCCGGAAATAATAGATCTATCACCATAACAACTCCGGGTATCGGTAATTATGTAATTTGGATGTATCGAGGGGCAAACACTCACCATCAATTTGTGGTTAACAGCATCTCGAACCAAGTTAACACTTCGACATTCTTTTCATATGAGATAGGCATGGCGCGCTTTGACTTCTTCTCAAAGAACCCAAGTTTTTCAAACCACACGGCACTTCTTAGGCAAGTGACCTATCCTTCAGGAGCTCAACTGCGTTTTGACTATAGTATAAGCACAAGCAACATGGGTCAATTGGGCAGCCGCCATGTATGGAGAGTTGCATCGCGGACTTTGATACAGAATAATCAAGAGTATCAAAGAACAACCTTTTTCTATGACCGCGAACCAACCGCATTCCCTCAGCAGGTCGCCACGCCACCGCGAAACCACACTTATACTGTAACAGTTACTCAAAATAATGGGCTGAATACGGTATATACGTTTAATTATCAACACTTAAACACGCAGCGGAGACTATCCAACGGAAATATATTGCTTTCTGAGGAAATAATGGCGTATCATAATAGGTTGCCTACTTCTGTCTCATTAACCGAGTTCAGAAACAATTTCACCCGCAATACCCAGCAATCTTTTGGGTACAACCAATTTGGTCAGATTATCCAAACTGTGAGCCCTCTAGCTCAAGGAAGTTGGGATGCAAGGTACAGAACAGACTTTATACATGACAATAGATTTGGCTTGCCTTTAACAGTAACCACAAGGCCTGATAATAATACTACAATTGTAGAGCGCAACACGCTTTCTTCGGATGGTAGAAATGTTATCAGCACAGACATCTATGAAAATAATATAAGGATGTCCCGTACCGAATTTTCACACGACACTTTTGGTAATGTTACCGAAATCCGCGAATTTCCCAATAGCATGGCCAGCGATTTCATTACAATGCAAATCACTTTTGACAGAGGGACTCTTCCTAGCTCAATACGAACAATCAGCGTGCGGGATGTGGACGGCAATCTTGTGGGTGGTACTGGAATAATAGACCGCAGGTTTACTTATGACCAAATGTGGCGCATGCAATCAGAAACCGACCCGAATGGTTATATCACCCATTTCACTTATGATGGAATAGGTCGCATCAGAACAATTAATTTTCCAGATGGAGGCCTTGAGACCTTTACATACAATGATTCGCAAAACACGATGGTTCACCGAACCGTACTGGGTGCGCAATATACCTATTCATACGACCGTTTTGGCAATCTATTGACGACAACCGACCCTAACGGTATAATTATCCTAACAAATGTTTACGACAACCGCATGAGGCTGGTTGAAACCAGAAATGCCCAAGGCATAGCTTCATCACAGCGCACGACTTTTACTTACGATATATTTGATAGGGTAGTAGAACAGAGAAGCCTATGCCCTGCCGGCGCAATAATGAATCGAACTTCAACTGCTTATTATGACATAAACGATACAGCAGGGAATTCACGAATTGTCAATACAGTACATGGCGATGCAAATGCGCCTAGCATACAAACCTTTACCCAACGGGACAGAATAGGGCGTATAACCCAAGAAGGCACGATTGGAGGCAGGGTTTTTAACTATACACACGATTTGGCCGGACGTGTTACAAGAGAAACATCGCTTGGTGTTGACAATACCTTTACTTACAACCTACACGGCATGACATCGGTAAGAAATATCGAAGGAAACACCTCCCACAACACTTACGACCATATGGGAAGGCTGTTAACTAGCTCTGATTTTATGGGCAATACACAGCGATTCACTTACGATGCTTTAGGGCGTTTGATAAGGCAAGATGTTCCCTTTGAGCAGGTAGGTGACACCATCCACTATGCCTCAACCAAGCATCATTATGATGCCAATGGAAATCTAATCCGAACTTCAAGCCTGATTAACTTGCCGGGCCAACCAGAAATATGGGCTTCCACAAGAAATTCATTTAGGCACAACAGACTCGTTTCCACACAAACAGGCGGCGCTAATACAGGTTTACCAAACAATGCAGATGGCTTTAGAACAGACTATTACTACGACGTGGCAGGTAATATACGGGTCAAAACAGTAGGTCTGGGCGGCCTAGGGGCTACTGCCTCCGCACAAACTACCTTTGTCTATAACAACAGAGGTCAATTAACAAGCACAACAGATGCTCTGGGTCAAGCAGAGACCTTTACTTATGACGCAAATGGTTTATTATTAACAAGAACCGACCGCAACGGCACGCTATTTAGGCATACCTATGACAATATGGGTAGACTGATAAGTGAAGAAGCAGTTCGTAGCGGTGTAGTCACTAATCGCAGGTCATACATATTTACAGCTACGGGAGCTCTGCGTAATGAATCGGTCTGGTCTCCTGTCGAAGGGACGCATACCATAACATATACCTATGATGCCCAAGGAAGGCTCATACGCCAAGACGAAATCGGCGGAGCTTCTGGCAATGTTTCAACAAGATACGCATACAATACCGCGAATAATCTAACAGCATCCGCCACATATGTCAATGGCACAAGGCTAACACAGAACACCTATGCCTATGACACAATGCAACGAGTGCAGAGCGTAAACACAAATGGCAGTCGAGTAACCTATACATATGATGCCAACAGCAACCGCACTAGACAAAGCAATATCAATGGCATTGCAACCGACTATACTTTCAATTTGGCCAACATGGTAACAAGCCTCGTCAACCGACAAGGCGATACTGTTTTGTCAAGGTTTGATTATACGTACTATCTGGATGGAAACACACAAGAAGTGCTGGAGGAATTGATGGAGTCTGATGGCTCAATTACCCATCGCATAACTACTTACACTTACGATCTGGCAAGAAGGCTTGTGAGCGAGAGGCATGAGGTGAGCAGAGTGGATGGTATGGGATTTGCGCCAACACCTATACTGCCCATCCAACCCAACGCAATAAGCGCAGGCTCTGCGCACTCATCTGCAGTAATGTCTGACGGCAGCTTATGGACTTGGGGCTTGAATTTTGGTGGCGCACTTGGTGATGGCACAACGGCAGATCGACATATACCCACATGGATAATGGATGACGCAACTTCGGTTTCATTTGGTATGCTTAGCTCATCGGCCATCAAAACCGACGGCAGCCTATGGGTATGGGGTACCGACTGGGTCAGTCTGTTTGATGGTGGCAGCATTAATCGCTACGCACCCACATGGATAATGGATGACGTGGCTGCAGTTTCAGTGGGCGGTATGCACACTATGGCCATCAAATCCGATGGCAGCCTGTGGGGCTGGGGGGTATCCGTTGGCCCACTTGATGATGGCACAACTGCACATCGTCGTAATCCTGTAATGATAATGGATGGCATAGTTGCGGTTTCAGCAGGCAATAGCTTCACTATGGCCATCAAATCCGATGGTAGCCTATGGGGATGGGGTCAAAATGGAAATGGCCAACTCGGCAACGGCACAACTACTGTTCATCGCAATCCCACGTGGATAATGAATGATGTAGCTGATGTTTCAACAGGCAACAACTTCACAATGGCAATCAAAACTGATGGTAGCTTATGGGCTTGGGGACAAAATTCCACAGGTCAGCTCGGTGACGGTACAACAATACAGCGTAACAATCCCACATGGATAATGGATGATGTGGCTACTGTTTCGGCCGGTGACAACTTCACAATGGCAATCAAAACTGATGGTAGCTTATGGGCCTGGGGTTCAAACACAAATGGCCGGCTAGGCGACGGCACCACCACCAACCGCCACTCTCCCGTGCATATAATGGACGACGTAGCCATGGTTTCGACAGGAAGCAGTTACACAATGGTACTCAAAACCGACAACAGCCTATGGACCTGGGGGAGCAATTATAATGGTCAGATTGGCGACGGCACAACCACCGACCGCCACACCCCTGTAATGATAAAAGAGGGAGATATATTACCCACCCCAACCCCTACACACCCCATCACCACAACCACAACCCACTACACCTTCGACAACCGCAACAACCGCAACACAACAACAATAATAACAACAACCCACGAAGACACAACCCATACACAAATCCAAACAACAACCCATACCCACGACCTAACCAACCGCCTACTATCAACCACAAAAACATCATCAGATGGTAGCCAAGAAGCAACAACCCTAACCCACGACCGAAATGGCAACCAGCTAACCCAAACCACAATATCAACAACACAAGAAGGCATACAAACCACAACAACCCAAACCAACACCTACAACCCCTTTAACCAACTAGTAGCTGTTACCATACAAACAACACCCAATAACCAAGGTCAGGGTCAACCCCAACAAAACCAACCCCAACCCACCACAACCACCACAACCTACACCTACCGCCCAGACGGCTTAAGAAGCTCTAAAACAGTAAACAACATAACAACAACCCATATATGGGATAGAAACAACATAATACTAGAGCTAAATGATAGTGGTGCAGTAATAAACAGATTCGACAGAGCCAGAAGAGGCCAATTAGTATACAGCTACCACCATGGCTTCTATCTGCATAATGCTAGAGGGGATGTTGTGCAGAGGGTAAGAAATGAAGGAGGGCAAGGTCTTACAATCCTACATACCTATCGGTATACTGCATTTGGTAATGAGTTAAATACTGCCCTTGGTAATGAAATAAACCAGGGTCAGGGTAATGATGCCAACCCGGCTAACAACCAAACCAACACCCCAGACACCAACACCAACCCTTTTAGATATGCAGGAGAGTATTGGGATCACGAAACCCGCACCTACTACCTAAGAGCCAGACACTTCAACCCAAGAACGGGTAGATTCACCCAACCAGATCCCTTCTGGAATATACATAACATGGCAAACAATGTAGCCGCTGTTATGCAAAGTAGTAATCTATTTGTATACACCATCAATAACCCTGTCAAATGGGTTGATCCTAGTGGACTTCTAATACGGCTACCTGCTAATGCCCAAGAGCGAGAAACAGTAATGCGCTATATGCAAAGCCTTACCAACCACCATTTGTTTCAATACAGAGGTGAGAGCGGTGATTTTTACCTTTCATACCTCACTATACGCCGAGAAGATTTAGCCGGAACTAATCAAGCGTGGCTCGGGTATGGCAATCATTTGGTATCTAGGATGATTAGCGATCGTAATACCGTTTCAATTAGCTTAACTGATGGTGTTAATTCACACCAAACTAATTCCTGGGACGCATTTAGTATAGAAGGAACTCCGGGTGCTGGTAGTGGTGGTAGAATCTATTTTAATCCTAATCTCTCAGTAAGTACAATAGTAGTTAATGAAATAGGAATAGCTAACCTTGAAGTTGCCCCTACTCATATCGTTTTAGCCCATGAGCTAATTCATGCTGACAGAGCTATGCGTGGCGTTATGTCCGCTAGTGGAATGATATCTGTTGAAGTACCCTTTCCGGGTTCATCAATGATTCATACCTTTCGGTTTGAAGAGTTTATGACAATAGGCAATCCAAGAATAGGTAATGTTGGGGGAACAGGGTTAACTTTCTATTTTGCTGGTTTTACGGCAGACTGTATTACAGAAAATATGATAAGGCAAGAACATGGTCTTTTGCCAAGGATATCGTTGTTTGGAGTAGTGAATTAAACAAAGAGAATCAAAAAAGGAGGCTTTGACAAATGACAGAAAAATGTAAACTCATCGCGATGGCCGCTTCCATATTACTTGCATCAACTGCATTACTTGCATCAACAGCTTACCCGCGGCATGCAGCAGATGCATCTATGGAACAAAGCGTATACCAAGGAGATGATGTGTTTCTAGAGCTAATCTCAATAGGTAATCTTGTCATTGACGACCCCGTCTATCCCTATGTCTATTTTGAAGTCCATCGCTTTATCATCACAAATAGTGGGGCTTTAATAACTTATTTTGGTAATAGCCATGGTAGTAACTGGGGAGGAATGATTTCATCACCTGATGCTGTCATTAGGGAGGTTTTAAAAAGGGATGAGATGATTTTAAATGAATATGATTTTCAGCGCATTTCAGGAATGGTTGAGCAAGTGGCAAGATATAACAACGAACTACCGCCTATCAATGTACATGTGCCTGTTATACTCTTTCATGGCGGGAATGTCTATGGTAATTCAGGCGCAATTTCAGTACTGCTCTGGGACTTGCGCGCTGAAATTTGGCTGTTGTCGCCGTTAACTTAACGATGTAGTAGGTTCTATGGGCAATTATAACAAACCAGAGGCTTCATATGCAAACCTACTACCTAAGAGCCAGACACTTCAACCCAAGAACGGGTAGATTCACCCAACCAGATCCCTTCTGGAATATACATAACATGACAGGAAGCAGAAATGCAGTATTGCAAAGTAGTAATCTATTTGTGTATACTATGAACAATCCTGTTATGTGGGTTGATCCTAGTGGTAATGTTGCTATACCTGCACTATTGCCATTACTTCCAAAAGTAGCTCCAGGCGTAGCCCAAGGCGTAGCAAATATATTTACACTTATAGTAGGTGGAGGAGCAATAGCAAGCAGTCCTAGTACTGGTCTTTCGACATCTACACAGCCAAGACCTATAGGCAGTAGTGTTAGTAGCTTACCTAGATCACAGGGTAGCATATCTACATCACAGATATGTACGGCTACATCAGGTACAAGCAGCATACCCGGATACTCACTTGCACAGGGGTATATGCGGGTGCAGAGTGTTGGGACAAACACCACCACATCTACTGTTGTGCCTCCTGTGGCAGGAGGGGTGAGTGTTGGTGCTGTGATAGTAGTGGGACATGGAAGCTCGACTGGAGGGACAGGAGATGTCGCAATTCCTGGAGGAATATCTTTCCCGGGCAATGATCCCACGGTGAGTCCTGGTCAAGATTTTGAGTGGAGAGGCAGGGGAGAGCCTGGATCGGGTAGAGGAAGTTGGTATAATCCAAATACCGGCGAAAGTTTTCATCCTGATCTAGATCACCCTCAGCCAATTGGACCACATTGGGATCATCAGGATGCTGACGGCAATAAATCGAGGGTATTTCCTGATGGTACAGTAGAGCCTAAAAATCCTCCAAGAGAAAATTAGCTACAGCCGAGAGAGGGATGATTGACATGATACAGGGTGATTGGAGATTAACAAATCAAGAGAACTATTTAAAGGACAAGAGACTCCGCTATTTAAAATATAGGAAAGAAGATTTTGGCGATCACGAGCATTGCTCATTTTGTTGGGAAAAATTTGATTCTAACGAACAAATGGCGTACTGTACTTGTGATTACCGTCATTGGATTTGCAGTGATTGCTATGAAGACTTTAAAGGATCATTCAAATGGGAGTTAATTACAAAAGAATCAACGGACTTTTAAGAAAGATTGAGCTATAGAACCTACTGAATGAGTCAGCAGGGTGTGACAAGAACTTCCACACCCTGCTGACCTACAACACTACGACACTTCAACCCCCGCACAGGACGCTTCACCCAACCAGATCCCTTCTGGAATATACATAACATGACAGGAAGTAGAAATGCAGTATTGCAAAGACAAAGGGACGAACACGTAAGAAAACTTCAAGACTATCGAAACAACCCACATGCACACGATAACAAAGGGCATTTGCAAAATGCACCAAATCCACAGCAGGTGTTTGATACAAGGGTTCACAGACTGCAAGGTCAAATAAATAATTTCCAAAGTCAGATTAACGCAATTAATTGGCAGTTGATGAATTTGCCATAAAGCAGGAGGCCGTAGATATGAAAATCAAGTACTCTGAGCTAGAAGAAAGCATTCAAAATATTGATGGATGCGCTAAAGGATAGCACTATTTACCCGATTGGTCAACTGATAAATATGCCTGAAGAAGAACGCATTTGCGCGCTTAATAAGAATTTGGATAGGGAAATTGCCTTTAGCTATGATTTCTATTGGGATGTTCCGATAGGGAAAAGACACAAACTGCACATTGAGCCAAAATTGGACATGGGTTCGATAGATCACGACGTAGAAAGAATACGACAATTAATTTCAGATAGCGATCCTTTAAATGATCCTCTATCTGAACATTTCAGATGGCTAGGAGATATTTTAATAGCCATAGCGGATGAGTTCGGGGGCTGCTACGAAAACGAAGATGCCGAGTAATGACCCTCAATGCTTTGATTACAGATTGGGCCACCAAAGTAGTAATCTATTTGTGTATACTATTCGCTTTGGCAACAATGGCAGGCGGCCGATGGGATATACCTGCTCCTAGTAGACACTTTGGGCATTGATGAAGTCTAAATCAGAGGAATTGGCTAAACATGGGTTATTGGTCAGGCCTAATGACAATAATTAAACCATTCAAACCAAATTTGGTTTGAATGGTTTGCCTTGCGCTCTGGTTATCCAAATACTGGATATAGCTGTACATCACGCCACTTGGCGACCTCAACAAAATCATCCATTATGCCTTCGGCGACTTTTCTGCCATCCAGATATAGTTGGATTGGCCTGCTTGAATCCATTGCTGGGTGGCTGCCCTGTCCGGCGGGCTGATTAAAGGCCAGCTGCGCGCCCACTACGGCGCCGATGGAATTTGCCAAATCCGCAATCCAGCCCGTGTTGTTTTCTAGGGGCATTACGGCCTCTTTGCCCCTTTCGCCTATCAGGGCCAGGGTTGGGCGGTCTACTATGCCGCCGCGGGCTAGCATGGGGATATTAGACGGAAGGATTTTAGGGATATTTGGCGCAAAAGAACCGCCGCCAAGCCAAGGTGGCAAGCTAAACCCCATTGCGTTTATGCCTCCAATAACAGAATTAAGCCCCATGGTAACACTTTGCACCTTTCCGTTTACAAGACCTATTATGCCATTCATAGGATTTCTAATCTCGCCTGGAAGACTTCCAAATAGACTTCTTATTGCATGGCCAGTACCTCCTGCCCCTCCTTTTACTCCTCCCCATAGTGTATCAAAATCTTTTTTCATCTTGGTTGCTGCACCTGTTGATAAATCTTCTGCCATATTTTCAAAGTACATTGCTGCGGATTTGCTGGCGGCCTTTGCTCCTTTTTCAAAATCGTTGCAGAATCCACTCCAGCCGTCGTTTAGAGGTGCTATGGCATATGCTGAAATATCATCCGACATACTTCTAAAAGATTCTTTTACAGATTCGTTAGTTTCTTCTGTATCGTGTATGCGAATAAGATTTTCTTCAACCCAATCATAGCCAAACAAGCGTATATCATCCAGCATGCTATGGGTCATGCCTCCATGGGCTTCTGTTACTTCTTCGAAATTCCGGGTCATGTCTTGGCTAAATTGACCCATCCTGTAATCCATATCGGCTATTGTTTCAATTGAAATAGTGTCCATCTCGCCGCGCATTTCGCGGGCTGCTTCGGCTCCGCCTCTCCAGTGGTTGGCAATTGCTCCACCAATATCTCCAGTTGCGCGCCCGATCTCTGCAAAGCCTCCGATTAATGTGCGGTAAACATCATTAATAATTGGTATCTCAGATCTCAAGGAATCAAACCAACCCATGTCATGTGCAAACTGTGTAGCCATTCCTGTTACTATACCCTTAGGACCAAGTAAGCCAACGAAAGTCGTAGCAGCTCCTATAGCTGCATCATACATATCTGAAAAGTTATTATTATAACTTTCTATAATTTCTGCACCCTCAGAAATACTTCTATTTAAATCATTAAATTGCTCATGTATGCTAAAATCGTTGCCTATTGATGCTAATTTTTCAGAAAAAGCGATTGCTCTGGAATCTGCCATATCAAAAAAATCATTAGTGATTTGCGTCATTTCACCAATGGTTTTTCTAAACGGTGCAATATCTATAGATACCTCAAAAATTATCCTATTACCCATTTTTTTCATCTCCCATCTAAATTTATCTTGATTTATATTTTCTGTTGGTATATAATTGCATTATATCTTAATGTAAAAGGTGTTGGTTTGAATGTGGAAATCTATAAAGCGTTTTAGAGCTCGATATCCGCTACATTCGGAGATATTGGTTGTTATCATTTGTAACATATTAATAGTCAATTTGCTACTATTAGGAGGGGTTGAATCTTATAGAGTTTTTTCCATTGTCTTTTTCCCAAACCTTGGCGGCAGTATATACTACATACGTAAATATATGAAAGGTGATGATTTGCGCGATGATGATTAATAATTATGCTACCAACAGCTAAATCACCAATGGTTTTCTAAACGGCGCAATGTCTATAGACGCCTCAAGTATTATTCTATTACCTATTGTAATCATCTCCTATCCGATTTTTATCTTGATTTTTGTTTTCCGCTGGTATATAATTGTACTATGTCTTAGATTGAAGAGGTATCTTAAGTGTGGAAATCCATAAAACGTCTAAAAGAGCAACATCCGAGATTTTATGACCTCCTGTTTTACCTTGTCTTTTTTCTGGTATTTACCCTCATCGCTCCAATGACAGGCATGGAACCCCATCGTGTGTTGCTTTTCATTGTCATTGGGTTTATTGGCATGGGCATATACTTTTTGCGAATGTCTCTCAAGTGAAATTGATAATTAACCGTCCTTGGCTTTAGTTTTTAGAAAAGCATCTTGCCCTTGCACCGGCCACATCAAAAAAATCATTAGTGATTTGCGTCATTTCACCAATGGTTTTTCTGAATAAGCTCGTATCAATTGAAGCCTCAAATATTATTCTATTACCCATTTTAATCAACTCCTTGTATTTTTACTTGTTTTTCATCTTTTAATGGTGTATAATTGGATTATTCTTTAACTTGCTTAGGGGGAGCTTGAATGTGGAAACATATAAAACGTTTTGGAGCGCGATATTCTTGGGTTAAAGGTATCGCTGGCGCATCAGCGATTCTCTTTCTTGCTGTGACGATGGGAGGCCTTGATCCGTCCTACGCACTTACTGGGTTTGCTTTTGTTCTTTTTGGCTTGGGGATAAGGTATGCAATCAAGCATAACAGATAGAATTGCTACTTGCTGATACTAAACTTTAGAAAAAGCGATTGCTCTGGAATCGGCCACATCAAAAAAATCATTAGTGATTTGCATCATTTCACCAATGGTTTTTCTAAACGGCGCAATATCTATAGATACCTCAAAGATTATCCTATTATCCATTTTATCATCTCCTGTCTGGTTTTGTCTTGATTTTTGTTATCTATCAGTATATAATTAAGCCATGTCTCAATAGCGGAGTGTTTATATGCGGAAATTTATAAAGGATTTTAGAGACCGATACCCATGGCTTTTAACCGCTGTCTTCGGTCTTCTGGCATTTGCTGTTATTACTACAGTAGGAGGGCTTGAGCCTTACCGTGTTATGTCTTTTGTTGTTTTCTTGTCTATCGGTTTGTGCGTACACTATTGGCGTAGGTCCATCCGTGAGCTTCGTGGAGACGAGAAGGTCCATGATATTTTCGACTACTATAAAGTTATGAATACAACCAACGAGCATTACCTTAACGCCGCGGGCTCGACTAACAAGTCTAATATCATTGAACGCGATAACTTCTCCGCAAAACCAACCACCCTCTTCGCCGGCACATTCACCGTAGGCGTAGACATACCTCCCGGCAGATACACTATCACAGCCGATAGCAACGGCAGTTTCTTTGTGCGAGAAAGAGGGGCATCTGTTGTTGCTGCAAAATTGACTAATGGTGATGGGGCGTTGCATACAGGCGGTGTTCCCAGCATAACAACGGATATCGAAACAGACTAGGAAATAGAGATACAAGGCATAAACAATGTGACATTTACACCAGCAACCACCCAATTATCCACCATGCTCACCGCCGGAGACTGGATTGTTGGTTTAGATGTACCGCCCGGGATATACAATGCCTTTCCCACCTACGAAGAAACAGGAAGCTTTTCTGTGCGCACAGCATGCGGCAGATATATTGTAAACGAAACTTTAGACACAACCGACAATAATAGAGGTGTACAGCGGGTTCGCGTAAATCTCGAAGAGGGCCAGCTTATACAGTTACACAATATCTCTTCTGTTACCTTTGAACGTCCATAAATAACCCATTGGACATCGCGGCCACCTTCTGCCCTTCCCAAAGATGGCCGCGCTTTAAGTTATGTACAGCTATTTCCTACCAAACAACTCCTTGAACACATCCTGCGCCGTCTTGCCATTTGACGCATCATGTACTTCATGAGCATTTTGACCAAAGTGATAGGCTTTAAACTGCGCCCATTCTGCTCTAACCCTTCTCTCCCAATCCCTAAACTTCTTAATGATTTTCGGGTCTTTCTCCATACGTATAGCAACAACCCTGCCTAGGGGCGTTTCTCCTGCAAGTCCAGACAGTAGGCTCATAAACTCCGCAAGAGTGATATTAGGTTCTTGCCGTAGCCGTATTCCGTATTGAGAGGCAAAGCTGGCCTCAATCAATGCCCTGTCATATTCAAGGTCGTAGTAAAACTGGCTACCTTGGTTGCTATCCGGCTGTTTTCCGAAATCGCTCCTGGGCATCCTCAAAGCTGATGTCAAACATAGCCGCATAAACGTAAGTAATGAGGTTTAGAAAGCCGTTTAAAGGCAAATCCATCTCTTGAATCTGCTTAAAGGCAGCCTTGCCAAAAGCATATTCCAAAATGATGTCTTCTTCCGGTCTATCACCCTTACTTTTCTCAATTTCTTTCTGCATCTTATCATAAGTGCTTTTTCGGGTGTCAACAGCAAATAGCCTGTCCCCTATTTGAATCTGCGGTGTCTCGGTTATCACCTTGCCATCCGTTGTGTAGATTTTTGCCATAATCAGGCCTCCTTTGCGACTTTGTTTTTATTGTGCTTCCGTATAGGTTGGCACACCGGTTGACAAACATTCAAATTCCAAGGTGTTGACGGCAGTAGATTCGCCGCCGGACGGAGATGTCACATTTACAATACAATCCATCTCCATGCTGTCGCCATTAGGAAACTCCACCCTGATTTTTGTGCAGGTGTCATTTCCATTGGCAAATGCTAGGCCTGCCACATAATCGTTGCCTTTGTCACCAAAGTGACGCTTGCCGTTTAGTGTGATTGTCAAACCTTTAGTGGTCACCATTCTGTTCTTCCAACCTTTGGCGTTGAGGGGCGTCCATTCCTCAATACCATTGTCTACTGATATTGTCAGGGTTTCCATCTCCCTAACAATAACCATGTCGGATTCTTGCGAACCCATGCCTTTTGTGCCAACTTTGAATACCATTTCCGCTACCGGAAAAATCATAAAAGTACCCCCTTTGATAAAAAATAATCATATGAGAAAACCTCATATGATTATTGTAACACATTACAAACTAACATTTCGTTCCATTTTTTTGCTATTTATTTCCATTTTATCAGGTGTATCGTTTCACTCTCACCTAGTGTAATACCAAAAGGGAGTTATCAATTTGCGTCGATATAGAAATAGACATGTCCACTAACCTGTTTCACACAATTTCTCTGTCGCTTTTACTTCTCAACGTTTTTCAGGAAAATCACCTGAAAAACGTCTGCCAGCAAAAATTTTTTGCAAAGAACGCAAAAAATTACGCTTGCGAGAAATTGGTTCAACATGGGTTATTGGACAAGTCTAATATATCACTAAGATTGGTTAAAGAAATTAATTCTTCTCAAAATAAAAACCCCCTCATCCTCTATAAAAGATTTTATTAGGAAGTCCACCAAAAGTATGACACTAGGACTATCAAAAAATAGCCCGAAATTTATTAGAAATCCCCGTGCCCAGATATGCTTTTTCTCATCCAAATTTTGTAAATAAAAATAGGACAAACTCTATGCTTGTCCCATTTCACTAGGCCTGCACCTGATTGAAGTGCCCGGAGACGGAATTGAACCGCCGACACGTGGATTTTCAGTCCACTGCTCTACCATCTGAGCTATCCGGGCAAGTGTTTTGCAACAACCACGATTATATATTATTTTGCTGTCGCTGTCAATAGCAAAATGAAAAAATTTTCGTAGGAGGGTGCTTTGTTGACAGGGGGCTTTTTGTAGACTATAATTATTTTACTATAGAAAGGAGCGAATTACCATGAAAAGATTTGTTATTACATTGACTGTTGCTATTTTCACAATTAGCACAGTAGTGTTTGCTGCACAGACACAAGCCCCCTCTACGCGTGCGGAGATTTTGGCCGGCATAGAGGATGTAGCGCCTTCGGGGCGCATTGCACATGGCTCTACCAGCATGCCTTCTGCCAACATCCTTGCCGGCTGGGACAATGTCATACCAAACGCATGGGTGCGCGACCTTATTTTCGGGGGGCTAAATACCATGACAATGGACATGGAGGGCCATTGGTTTGTAAACCCCATTGTGGTGCGCAATGTGGAGGTATCGGATGACAACGATGGCAATCGCACATACATATTTACGATTTATACCGAAAACAGATTTTCTGATGGCACACCGATAACGGCGGCGCATTATGTGGCAAATGCAGCTTTTCAAACCCATATGTATTGGCGCGAGATAGCAGATACTGTCGTGGGGTTTCATGGCATTATTGGGGTTGATTATTGGACTAGCGGTCAGGCTGACACACTTGCGGGTCTAAGATTGTTGGGCGACGACAGATTTAGCATCACTATACAAGCAGACTATTTTCCGCGCACATGGGAGACCACGGAATTTATGAACCACGCCCCTCTTGCCTATTTTGCGGCATTGCCGGGTATAGTGCCCACGGACAATGGCAGCGGCGTGTTTCTGGATGGTATAACCCGCGAGATTGTAGAGCTTGGAATAAATGGCACAAACAACGACGGCTTTCGCTTTAACCCAACCGTTGTGCCTGGCACATATCAGTTTGTAAGTCTTGCTGGTAATGTAATAACGCTAGATGTAAATCCATATTTCCCCGGCACATGGGATGGCCACAGACCGCGGATACAAGAGATAGTGTTTTATTATGTAGACAACCACATTTCCGATGCCATGTATTTTGGGCAAATAGATATGATAACCGGGGAATCCAATGCCTGGACAATTTATAATTCCCATCAGCTGCTTGTAGACCAAGGTACGCACCATGCCTTGCCCTACCCCCGCAATGGCTACTCTCTGATACGTTTTCATGTAGACCACGGCCCAACACAGTTTGCGGCGGTGCGCCAAGCCATAAAGTGGCTGCTGGATCGCGAGGCTCTTGCAGATATAGTAACAGATGGGCAGGGGCAGGTTATCCACGGCCCATATGCCCTGGGCATGTGGTGGTATCAAGAAGCCCTGGAAAGAGGCCTTTATGATGCAATAACGATTTATGAATTCGACCCGCGCATAGCCATACGCACCCTACAGGCTGATGGCTGGGATCTTAACAGCCAGGGTCGGCGGTTTAGACCAGGCATAGACGATGTGCGCTACAAGCTTGTAGATGGCGAGCTAATGCGTCTGGAGATTCTTTGGGCTACATGGCCGGCCCATACTCACTTTACGGCCGAAATGATAGAGGCCTTCCTGCGGCCAAATATGGAAGCAATAGGTATGCAGCTAACAATTGTCACCGATTTGGACAACCCCCTGCTATATGCTGCACGCGTCGATGGCAGGCCGCCGCAATTTCATATGTTTAATATGGGCACAACCTTTGCGCAGACTTATTCCCCATGGGCGCAGCTAAATCCCGCACCGGAATTTATGGGCGGTGGGCTAAACACGAACTTTGTGCAGGATGAGGAGCTATTTGAGCTGGCCCTGGGCCTAGCCCATTTGGATATGTCAACCCAAGAAGGCAAAGACCAATTTGTGGATGCCTGGATAGACCTAATGGTAGAGCTAAGCTACCAAGTGCTGGAAATACCGCTGTTTACCGGCAATGTTTATGACTTTTATCCGGTAGAATTGCAAAATTGGAATAACAACTCCATCTGGGGCTTTGCGCCGTCAATTATTCGGGCGTATTTGGAGTAACAGAATATATTGAATGGCTACGGTTAACGACAAACCTCCCAGCTCCGTCACCCCGGGCCTGACCCGGGGTCTCCTATGGGATAATATTAAAGATCATTAACCACGAAAAGAGCGAAAAAAACCAAAGGCAAAATCCCCCTTTCGCTTTTTTCGCGGCTAATACCTACTTGCAATCTTAATATCACTTAGTGCGCGGGTACGCGCTGTAGGTCTTTGCGGTTTGCCTACGGCAAACTGGCCTACGGCCACTTTCGCACAGCGAAAGCGCTAGGGCTATGTGCCCGTGCGGTTAGTGATATTTTGATTGCAAGTAGGTATAAATGGTTTTTGGTTTTGATAATTAAAGGACAAGTCTATTCAATACAGGCATCCAAATCTCCCAGGCATAATTTTCGTTAATTTCGCCTTCTGGATAAACATCAAGCATGGGAACATTCTTGTTACGTTCATACTGACTTTGTGGAAACCATTCTGTATTTATACGTGTAATCGCTTCACCCACTTTATCCCCTGTTTCGCCCTTAAAAGTAAATACAACCCATGTCGCCTCGGGTATGATCTTCATTGTAATACCTTCGATGTTCGGCTTTTCTCCTTTGTACTCTGCACCAATAATCAACGGGGTTTTGCCGTCAATCGAATGAAAATCATACGCACCTACTTGCCAAAAAGGTGCAGTATAGTAACTGGGATTACCCTTGTTCCATAATGCTTGATTAAAAGTTCCACTACCATCTGCACCATCTCCTCCGTCTAAAAATTGTCCCCACAGAGAATCTTTCCATTCCTCACCAGCGCAAATGCATCCCGAAAGTCCCATGATTTGAAAGCTTTCGGTTTTTTCAATCCTAAAATCCATTTCGTTCACCCCTTTTATAGTTAGTATGAAGGAGATTGGCGGATATGTTTTCAGCGAAACACCTGTTTTACGAGCAGACAAAGGTGTTGTTCCATGCAGCTCCTTAAATGCGCGTGTAAAGGTTGTTGGTGATTCGTAGCAGTATTTCAAAGCAATGTCGATAATCTTATCATTTCCATTTTGAATGTCAAAAACAGCTTGTGATAATCTTCTGCGGCGAATGTGTTCTGAAATAGATATTCCTGCCATGAATGAGAATATCCTTGAAAATTCATACACAGAGCAACCAACAATTCGTGATAGTGATTCGTATTGTATCGGTTCAGTCAAATTTTCTTCGATATACTCTATAACTGCGTTCATCCCTTTAAGCCAATCCATACAATCCCCTCCTCTCGTCTATAATTATAAGTGAGCGGAAAACAATTTTCTTTACATCTCTTGCTAATTTCAGATAGCTCTAAGCCTCATACCAACTTGCAATATTAGCAATAGTTAGCGCACAAGTGCGTGCTGTAGGTGACGCTATGTGCTTGTGCGCTAACTATTGGTTAGATTGCAAGTTGGTATCAGGGATTGTTACTGTTTGTCTGCAAACCTAGGGGGCGACTAAAAGCCGCCCCCTACATTCATTACTCATTACTCATTATCCATTGCGTCAGCATCTGCGTCTGCCACATCTTCTTCCGGCACCTTCGCTAGACCTACAACCTGCGAACCCTCATCCAACCCTATCAGCTTAACACCGGAGGCATTGCGCCCCACGGTGCTTATGCCGCTTACAGGCGTACGTATTATAACGCCGTCGGAGTTTATAAGCATCAGCTCTTCTTTGTCGTTTACGCTGGTTATGCCTACCAGCTTGCCTGTTTTTTCGCTGCATTTGTATGCCGCCATACCCTTGCCCCGGCGGCCTTTAGTGCCAAATTCATCATAGTGGGTGCATTTGCCATAGCCTTTTTCAGAAACCAGCAGCAGCTTCATGTCCTCTGCCACAATTTCCGCGCCCACAACATAGTCGCCTTCTGCCAAATTAATGGTCATAACCCCAGCGGCCTGGCGGCCTGTAGAGCGTATGCTTTGCGCGCTAAAGCGCAGGCCCTTGCCCTCGTGGCTGGCCATAAATATATCGTCCTCGTCATTGGTCATCATGGTTTTAACCAGCTCGTCGCCTTCTTTTAGGGTCATGGCTATCAGCCCGGCCTTGTTGATATTTGCGTAGGCCAAAAGGGGTGTTTTTTTGACTATGCCCTTCTTAGTAATCATTGTCAAATAGCCGCTTTCGTAGTTATTAACCACTATCATGCTGGCCACTTTTTCGCCGGCAGAGAGCTTTAGTAGATTTACGATGGCAGAACCCTTGGCAGACCTGCCCGCTACGGGTATTTGATACGCCCGCAGACGGTATGCACGGCCATTTGTGGTAATGAAGATAATATCATCGTGGGTGCTGGCGATAAATAGCTGCTTTATGATATCCTCATCCCGGGTGGTAAGTCCCACAACCCCCTTGCCGCCGCGCCTTTGGCTTTTGTAGGTATCCAGCGGCAGGCGTTTTACATAGTCCATATGGGTTAGGGTTATGACGCAGGTTTCCTCATCTATCAGGTCTTCCAGCACAATTTCGCCTTCGTCCGCCACTATTTGGGTGCGCCTTTCGTCCCCGAATTTATCGCGGATAATAAGGATTTCTTTGCGTATAACGCCAAGTAGTATGTTTTCATCGCCCAAAATGGATTTTAGGTACGCAATGGTCTCGCGCAGCTTCGCATATTCGTCTTCCAGTCGCTCGCGCTCTAGGCCGGATAGGGCACGCAGGCGCATTTCTACAATGGCATCGGCCTGTTCTGTGCTAAAGCCAAAACGCTCTATAATAATCTCCTTAGAGCGGGCAATCTCGCGGTTGCTGCGGATGATGTTTATAATTTCGTCAATATGGTCCAGGGCTTTTAAGAAGCCCTCCACCAGGTGTTGACGTTTTTCGGCCCGCACCAGCTCAAACTGGGTACGGCGTGTAACAACCTCTTTTTGATGCTCCAGATAGTAAAACAAAATATCCTTTAGGTTAAGCACCCGGGGCTCGCCTTTAACCAGAGCCAGCATGTTAACACCAAAAGTCTCTTGCAGCGATGTGTATTTGTATAGCAAATTAAGCACCACATGGGCGTTTGCATCTTTTTTTAGCTCTATAACAACGCGCATACCATTTCGGTCGCTTTCGTCTCGAATATCCGATATGCCCTCTATTTTCTTGTCCTTAACCAGATCCGCCATTTTTTCCTGCATCTTGCCTTTGTTTACTTGGTATGGCAGCTCTGTAACCACTATCATCTCGCGGCCGCTGCCCATTGGTTCTATCTCGCAGGTGGCGCGCAGCGTAACCTTGCCGCGGCCTGTGGTATATGCGGACTGTATGCCCGATGTGCCCAGTATTGTAGCCCCCGTGGGAAAATCCGGGCCTTTTACAATGCGCAAGAGGTCGTTAATTTCTGTTTCGCGGCCCTCGTTCACTTGGTCGTCTATGATTTTTACCACGGCATCTATACATTCTGTTAAATTATGGGGCGGGATGTTTGTGGCCATGCCCACGGCAATGCCCGAGGAACCATTAACCAGCAAATTCGGGTATCTGGCCGGCACAACCGATGGCTCCACAAGCTCTTCGGTATAGTTTGGCACAAAGTCCACGGTATCTTTCTCGATATCCGTCAGCATCTCCATAGCTATCCGCGAAAGCCGCGCTTCGGTATATCTTGCCGCCGCGGCCTCATCGCCATCCATAGAGCCAAAGTTCCCGTGGCCATCCACCAGCATATAGCGCATAGAAAAATCCTGTGCCAGCCGCACCAGCGCGTCATAAATGGCCGCGTCCCCATGGGGATGGTATTTACCCATAACATCGCCTGTTATACGCGCAGACTTCTTATACGGCTTGCCATAGTCCAAATTAAGCTCGTTCATGGAATGAAGTATACGCCTATGCACGGGCTTTAACCCATCCCGCACATCCGGCAATGCCCGCGCCATGATAACGCTCATTGCATAGTCGATATACGACTGCTTCATTTCCTCTTCGATTCTTACAGAGACAATTTTGTCTGCAATTCTTTCGTTGTTTTCATCCATTTGTCAATCTTTCCTTTTCGTTGTATCTATATTTGGTAAATTGCCGGTTTGTAGCGTGGTCTCGGGATTTCTTCTCCGTCTTCTATTGCTGTTGCAAGCCATAGCTCCATGGCTATCATAATTTCTCTCATTGCATCTTCTTGGGTTTCTCCAAAGGCAGAGCAATATTTTAGATCAGGGATATCCGCAATAAAGCCCTCGTCATCTTCGCTATAAAAGACATTGATGTGGTATTTATGCATATTAATCCTCCACTTCTAGTTCATATTCCTCAATAATCTGCAAAAACTGCTTAATTTGATATGATTTTGCCTCGCCTTTATCATTTTGGACATTGATACTCTTGCCGATAGCATAGTTCTTGTATATATGATGACTTCCATTGATTCTGCGTAGTTCGAAGCCAAAATGGTTTAGTAGCACGATAAAGTCGCTAAATTTGACATTGTTGTGATTATTTATCAAAATTGCCAATAGCTTCTTTTTTGGCAAAACACCATCCTCTTTCTGCAATTCTTTCGTTGTTTTCATCCATATGTCAATCTTCCCTTGTGTCTATTCCACGCGTGTTACACGCGGATTAACTTCATGAAATAAATTAAAAACTCTTTCCCATTCTGAGCTGCCGCCAAAAAGAATTTTTGCCCTTGTATCCCCATCGTACAAAACCAATTTCGCATCACCGAAGCCGCAGTCAATGATAGTTACAATGTCGGATATGTGTATCAGTTCGTAAGAATCCAGATTTAAAAACCACTGCCCCACAATGTGAAAATGGCTGCCATAAGGAGGAAGGCCTGACATTGTCTTTACGGTGTATGCAGGCAGTTCATCATGCAAGTGTTGCTTTATCTCACTTACTGCCTTTTCCAGCCCACCGTGACGCTCATTTATCCTATCAACATCTTTAAGGACACGCTGCCCAAATTTCTTTTCTCCGCCTTTTCCTAAAGGAGAGGCTAAGAAAACAAAGAAACCACCGAGAGCAAAGCAAATGATAGCCAGTATCACATTACCATAATCTGACCAAAGGCTAATACCACCGATTAGCAGAAAAATAATTCCCACCAATGCCAAAACGATACTAGTTATCGCTTTAGGCACATAGCCGCTCTCAATTTTGCCGACTATATCCATGCGTAGCAGCTTTTTTCTGGTTTTTGACTTCATCAACAGGGAATTTTTCTGCATTGCCATTCCTCCCTTTGTCTATATTTAAACATGCTACTCCCTCTATTCGCCGCTCATATACTCAACGGCCTTATCCACCATCTTCGCTACATTCGGAAAAGTCTCCAGCCGCTTAAATTCCTCATAAGAAAACCAGCCCGCACCATCCACTTCTGATAGACTGGCAGAAAGCTCGCCACCCACAAGCCGGCAAAGATACCAAGTATCGTGCAACACGTATTCGCCAGCATCATGCACATCTATGGAAAGCACGGCAAAGGGGCGAGGCAGTTCATTGCATCGCAATGCCGAAACCCCTTGCAACATAGGGATTATTTCAGCCTGCAAGCCTGTTTCTTCCAAGATTTCCCGCACTACAGCCTCATGGGGTGCTTCGCCTTCTTCCAATTGGCCGCCCGGCGGCATCCACAACCCAAACCTCTTGTGTTTAACCATCAAAATCTCGTTTTTTTTGTTAAACACCACGCCTGTGGCTGTGAAGTATTTAAACATGCCGCACCCCTTAAACTTTTTCTTTAATGCCTGCCTGCTTAAGTACCTCATTTGCCCATCTACGACTCAATATTTTTGTATCAACCGAAATCTTTTTGTTGCTTATGGGGCTATGCCAAATATCGTGGTCGCCCTTTCCGCGTCTTACAAAATAGCATCCATTTTCATCTAGAATTTTGCGCACGATTTTCCCATACCCTCTCATACCAAGGCACTCTCTTCTTGTAGCGCTAACCCGGCCTCTATGCGCTCCGCATCAAAAATGATATTTACAGGACCATGGTAATCTAGATTGAGCTCAAGCATTTCGGGTGCTGCTAAACACACTTTCTCTATCAGTTCGTCAAAAGATTCCGAACCCAACACCAGCCCCGGTATGTCGTCTGTCTCGGTATGCCAGCTATTTGACTCTTTATCCCAGACCAATTTGACTTTGCATATCATTATCATGACCTCCTACCGACATCAAAGCGCGATTTATCAAACTACTTATACAGACTCGGAAATACTTAATGTATAGCAGCTATCTATAAACCGCCGGTTTATGCGCAGGCGCGGGAATCTCCCAGCCTTTTTCCGCCACCACCTCTAGCCACAATTCCTGTGCAATAAGCACCTCTTTAAGAGCCTCTTCTGGGGTTTCGCCAAAGGCACTACATCCCTTTAGGTCGGGAACTGTAGCAATATAGCCTTCGTCATCCTCGCTGTAGAATATGTTTATATAGTATTTTAACATGCTAATCCTCCATTTCTAACTCATACTCTTCTACGATTTTCAGAAAATCCTTTATTTGATAAGACTTTCCTTCGCCTTTGTCGTTTTGGATATTTAAAGTTCTCATAATGCTGTCATGGGTGTACATATTGTGGCTACCTCTCGTCCTTTCATATCTAAACCCAAATGCTTCGATCAGCAACACAAAATCTTTGTATTTCACATTTTTTTGACTATTCGAAATGGAGGCGAAGAGCTTTCTCTTGTTCATTATGATACCTCATGAGCTAATCTATCTATAAATCGCAGGCTTGTACGTAGGCGCGGGGATCTCTGTCCCATCCGCCCGCGCGGCCTCCAGCCATTTCTCCATTGCCTCCATAACCTTGCGCATGGCTTCATCAGGCGTTTTGCCAAAAGCAGAGCAATCTAGCAGGTCGGGCACATCGGCTATAAAGCCATCGTCAAATTTGCTGTAGAATACGTTTATGTGGTATTGGTGCATGGTTACTCCTCCAAATAACGGACGACCGCAGGTCGCCCCTACGATGTGGGCGGCATAGAGCCGCCCCTACACGTCCAGGTTTAGTACATTGGCGTAGTTCGCATATATAAACTCCTTGCGCGGTTCTACTTTGTCGCCCATTAGCTGGGTGAAAATAAGGTCGGCTTCGTAGGCATCGGATAGGTCCACTTGTTTTAGTATACGGCGGTCGGGGTCCATGGTGGTGTCCCATAGCTGGTCGGCGTTCATCTCGCCCAGGCCTTTGTAGCGTTGCATGGATTTTACGCCATCGCGGCCTATGCGCTCGAAAAGCTCTTCCAGTTCTTCGTTACGAAAAACATAGTATTGCTCTTTGCCTTTTTCCACCTTAAACAGCGGCGGCTGGGCGATGTACACATAGCCGCCCCGGATAAGCTCCGGCATAAAGCGGTATAGGAAGGTGAGGAGCAGGGTGCGAATATGGCTGCCATCCACATCGGCATCGGTCATTAGGATTATTTTGTGGTATCGCAGTTTTGCGATGTCGAAATCCTCATGTATACCTGTGCCAAAGGCTGTTATCATGGATTTTATCTCTTCGTTTACCAGTATTTTGTCCAGGCGGGATTTTTCCACATTTAGGATTTTGCCGCGCAAGGGCAGTATTGCCTGTGTTTTGGGGCTTCTGGCACCCTTGGCAGAGCCGCCGGCAGAATTACCCTCCACAATATATATTTCGCTTTTAGCCGGGTCTTTTTCGCTGCAATCTGCCAGTTTGCCGGGCAGCCTGCCGCCATCCAGCACATTTTTGCGGCGCACAAGCTCGCGGGCTTTTTTGGCCGCATCTCTGGCGCGCTGGGCCATCAGGGATTTTTCTATTATGATCTTGCCTACGGCTGGGTTTTCGTCCAGAAAATATGCGAAGTATTCGTTCATTATGGTTTCTGTTGCCGTGCGCACCTCGGTGTTTGTTAGTTTTATCTTGGTTTGGCTTTCAAATTGGGGGTTGGTAAGCTTTACGGATATAACAGCCGTTAACCCCTCGCGCACATCCTCGCCGCTTAGGTTGGTTTCGTTGTCTTTAAGCAGATTCTGCTTGCGGCCATAGTCGTTGATGGTTTTGGTGAGGGCCGAACGAAAACCCACCATATGGGTGCCGCCCTCGGATGTACGGATATTGTTGGCAAAGGCATAGGTGTTTTCGGCAAAGCCATCGTTGTATTGCAGCGCAACCTCTACGGCTATGTCGTTGTATTTTTTTTCTACATAGAAAATCTGGTCAAAGACAGGCTCTTTCTCTTTGTTAAGAAAGTCCACAAACTGCATTATGCCGCCTTCGTAGAAGAAAATGCGTTCTTTAACATCATCCCAAACCCGCTCGTCCCGTAGGACTATCTTTAGCCCCTTTGTAAGAAAAGCAATCTCCCGCAGGCGTGTTTTTAGCACATCAAAATCAAAGGTGGTTTCTTCAAAGATGGTATCGTCGGGTTTAAAAGTTACTATTGTGCCATGATCTGTGGTTGTGCCTGTTTGGGCAAGCCGTTTTACGGTTTCGCCACGTTCGAAGGTCATTTCGTGTATCAGGCCGGATGTGTGAATTTCTACAGAAAGATGCTCCGAAAGGGCGTTTACAACCGACGCGCCCACGCCATGCAGGCCGCCGGAAACCTTATAGCCGCTGTTTTCGCCGCCAAATTTGCCGCCTGCATGCAGTATGGTAAAGACCACCTCTACCGCCGGTATGCCCTTGCCGGGATGTATGCCCACAGGTATGCCGCGCCCATTGTCCTTTACGCGCATAATATCCCCGGGCAAAATCGTCACCTCTATGGTATCGCATTGTCCCGCCAGGGCCTCGTCCACGGCATTATCCACAATTTCGTACACCAAATGATGCAGCCCGCGAGAATCCACCGTGCTAATATACATACCGGGCCTAAGCCTAACCGGCTCTAACCCCTCTAAAACCTCAATTTGTTCTGCTGTATAATCAGTCTCTACCAAATTTTGCTTGTCCATATCCATCTTTTACACTTCTCTCCTTCAATTCCTAAGTTCGCAACCCATTAATTCTACCATAAAATCAAGGTTCTAGCAAGTATTTTCCGAAAGAATTTTCATTTTTCCTTTGCCATGGGTTGCAATATGCGTTATAATGAGTATAGGTGATATTTATGACGATAAATGACATAAAACGCGCGCTTGAAAATACCGCGCCAGAGCATCTGCCTAGAGTATTGACGCAGTTTGAGGGCGACAACCGCGCAGGCGCAAAAAAGCTGGTTGAATATTACAAAAAGTGGTATAATAAATGGGTCGAGGAAGAGGCGCGATGCCGCAAGATGCTGGTCTTCGAAGAACGCTATGGGGCGCGGGGCTACCAGTATATTTGCGGTGTGGACGAGGCCGGCGCAGGACCCCTAGCAGGGCCTGTTGCGGCGGGGGCTGTGGTGTTGCCCGCGGGCTGCATTATACGTGGGCTGGATGATTCTAAAAAGCTATCCGAAAAACTGCGGGAGCAGCTGTATAACCAGATTTTGGATGTAGCTGTGGCATGGCATGTGGCTTTTGTTGATAATAACGAGATTGATGAGATTAATATACTTCAAGCGCGGCTTCGAGCCATGGAGCTGGCTGTGCAAGGGCTTTCGCCTGCCACCGACTTTGCCTTGGTGGACGGCAATAGAAGTCCCGCCCTTGGCATAGCAAGTGCGGCCATACAGGGCGGCGATGGTCTCTCGGCATCCATAGCAGCCGCCAGCGTGATTGCAAAGGTATCGCGGGATAGGATTATGCTGGATTATCACAAGCACTATCCCCAATATGGGTTTGATAAGCACAAGGGCTACGGCACAGCGCAACATCTAGCGGCCATAAGGGAATTTGGCCGGACGCCAATACATAGGAGAACATTTTTATGATTAATATTGCAGGGATAGAAAATGCCGGGGTTTTGCCGGATATAGCGGTGGCGGCCAGCAGCGTAAACCAAAAAATGGCAGCTGGCATGGTTGAAAAAGCGCAGATGGTACAGGCCAAGGCGGTAAAGCTGCTGATACTATCAGGGACAGAGCAGGGTAAATACATAGATGGACGTATCTGGGGTGATATCATGATTAACATAGTGGGAATCGAAAACGCGGGCTCTATACCGGATGTTTCTGCGGCATCAAGCGCGAATTACGAGGGCGCAGGCCGCAATGTAGAGGACACCCAGGCGGCGCAAACAAAGGTGGCGCAGGTTGCAAAGCATATTGTAGACCTTGTGCCGGGCCAGGTGTTTTCTGCGGAAATTTTGGACATACAACCCGGCGTGATAAACCTAAAGATGGGCGAAGGCATGCTTGCGGCCCGTACATTATCATCCCCCGATGCCCGCATTGGCGACAATGCCACATTTATGGTGCGCGAAAATGTGCCGGGCATTGGCGCAACCCCAGCGCAGATAACCCTGGAGTTTTTGCGCGGCGCGGCCGTGGGAGAAAATGCGCAGCTACCGGCCAGCATTGTTAAAGAGGCACTGCAAGCGGCCAATATGCAGCATACCGGCCAAAACAGCAACCTGATAGAAGAACTGGTGCGCCATAATTTGCCAATAGACCAAAGCAGCGTACAGCGGGCGGCGTTTTTCCGCTATTCTATGCCCGATGTGCCCTTTGCACGCATAGCCTTTTTGCTGGAGAATAATTTCGCACCTATAGAGCGGGCGGTGGAGGTCTTCCAGAAGATGTCCAGCGGCGAGATGAACTTGCGGGACGAAACAGCAAATCTACAAAAGCTTATTGCCGAAACCACTTTTAAAAACCCAGCCACAAAAGAAGCTTTGCAGACCATGGTGGCAGAAAAATTGGTTTTCGAGCCACAACCCCAACAAATACAGCCCCAAGGCCAAGAGCAGGTGCAAAACCAGGGCGGCCAGAACATAGAATTGCAAAACAACCCACCAACAGATTTGGGCAAATATCTAACAGAGCTGCGCCTGCTAACGGAAGAAATGACCAGCTTTCTGCAAAGAAGCGGCGAAGATGCCCCCATAATCCGCCAAAGCATAGAGAATATAAGCGATATGCTGGATTTTGCGCGCAACATAGGCGAAACCAAGATGTACTATCAATTTCCCTTTGCGCTGGCCGGCAAAGAGCATCTGGCAGAGCTGCATGTCTTTAAGAAAAAAGCCGCCAGAAAAACCAGCGGCAAAAATGCCACAGCCCTGATAGGGCTAGATATGGCCCACCTGGGTCGGGTAGAGGTGCTGGTAAACAAAACCGGGCGGGATGTGGCCCTGCAATTTCGCACAGATAGCGGCAGGACCATAGAGCTTGTGGGCGAAAACAAAGCCAAACTGGCGGACATGCTGGGGGACAAGGGCTACTTGCTTACCAGGTTTGGGCTGAAAATGCTGGAGGAGAAGTTTGATGTTGCCAGCAAAGATGAGAGAGAAGGCAAAAGGGAAGTACGCAGTGATAATGTGTATGTGGAAAATAATGAGGTTAAGCGGTATTCGTTTGATATGAGGGTGTAGAAAATGGATAACATAAAAAAAGAAACAAAAAGACCCCATGCAAAGGCCATTATAGCGGTTGTGGGCATTGGCATAATTGGTGTTGTTGTAGCAGTTGTTTTTCAGAATATCCTCCCCCCGGAAGCCCTATGGGCTTTGGTAGTAATAGTCTCCGGCACTCTGGGAATGTGGATAGCCAGCCGCAATGCGGCCGAAGCACCAACCCGCGGCAAAAAGATTCTTTATTTTTTGCTTTATGGCTTTGGCGGCCTTGCATTCTTTTTTGCATTATCAATGGTAATTCTAATTGTGCTATTTTTTTACATATTTTAGGGGATTTTAGCATAATTTAAGGAAATGGAGAAATAAATGGACGCTAAAAATCAAGAACAAGCCAGAAAAAAAGCCGTTGCGCTGCAATATAAGATGGACTATGTTGCGCCCAAGGTTGTGGCGCGGGGGCAGGGACATATGGCCCAGCGCATTATAGATGCCGCAAGGGATTCTAATGTGGCTTTATACGAAAATCCCGGGTTGGTGGAAGAGCTGACCAAGGTAGATCTGGGCAACGAAATCCCGCCGGAGCTATATGAGATTGTGGCGCAGATTTTGGTGTTTGTGGATGATATGGATAAACTGGAGGCGATGCGCCTTGGTGGATAGACGCAAAAGAGCCGGGGATTACGGCGAAACCGCCGCGTTGGGCTATCTTGCGGCCAAGGGCTATACCATATTGGCGCAAAACTACAGAGCCTGGGGCGGCGAAATTGATATAATCGCGAGGAGTGGCGATTATATTGTTTTTGTAGAGGTAAAATATCGCAAGCAGCTGGCCTATGGGCGGCCCGTGGCGGCCATAACCCAGAAAAAACGCCGCAACCTAATATCCGCGGCCTATGGGTATCTTGCAGAGCATGCCAGGGCAGATGCAAATTGCCGTTTTGATATAATAGAGGTCTTTGGGCGCGAGCAGCTACATATTAATCACATAGAAAATGCTTTTGGAGAGAGCTAGATGAAAAAAATTGAGAAAAACGGCGCGGTGTATTTTGTGTTCGAAAACATGGAAGGCATGGTGCGCCATGGCTTTTCCAGCCGTATTGGCGGGGTTTCGCAGGGGTATTTTGCGGCCATGAATTTGGGGTTGTATACGGATGATAACCCATTGGCTGTGCAGGAGAATCGCCGCCGGTTTTGCGATGCCGCCGGTTTTGATGTTAATAGCATTTCCGGGCTGCGTCAGCAGCACACCACAGATATGATCAGGGTTGATGAAAACCCAGTCATGGACATGCATGGGGATGGGCTTGTAACAAACATACCCGGTCAGGTGCTTACCACATATTATGCGGACTGTGTGCCGCTGTTGTTTTACGACCCCGTAAAAAAAGTCATAGCCAATTGCCACGCAGGCTGGCGGGGTACGGTACATAATATGGCAGGGGTGGCTGTGCAAAGAATGGTGGCAGAATATGGCTGCAACCCCCGCAACATTCTGGCAGGTATAGGCCCATCTATCTGCCAAAGGAATTTCGAGGTAGGCCCAGAGGTAGCGCAGGAATTTAAAGATTTGCTTCCATTTTGCGGCGACTTCGTGTATAATAGCGATAACAAGCCGGGCAAATTCCATATTGACCTGTGGGGCATAAACCGTGCAAGCCTTATGGCTGCGGGTGTTCTCAAAGAAAATATAGAAGTGGCGGGGCTATGCACATTTGATGATGAAGTACATTTTTATTCACATAGGCGCAATGGCAAGCAAAGGGGCAGTTTGGCGGCATTTATAGCTCTGGGGGATCAATGAAAAGACTGATAACTGCGGTAGATAAAAACAGCATAGCAGCAGAACTGGGCATAGAGCCAATGGACAAACTGGTTAGCGTGAATAAATCCACATCTTTCGATTTTTTTGACTACTTTACGGCCATGGCGGGCTCTTCTATGGAAATATTAATAGAAAAAGCCCAAAGCGGCGAGCAATGGGTGCTGGATGTGGATAAAGAGGATTTTGAGGATCTGGGCCTAACATTTGAAGACGGCCTAATGGACAACCCAATGTCCTGCCGTAACAATTGCGTCTTTTGCTTTATCCACCAAAACCCCAGGGATGTTCTGCGGGACAGCATCTATTTTTGTGATGACGACTACCGCCTGTCCTATATGCATGGCAGCTACATCACCCTTACCAACCTGGATGAGCGCACCATAAAGCGCATTATAGATAATCGCATATCCCCCATAAACATTTCTGTGCATACCACGGACAAAAACCGCCGCTCCTACATGATGGGCAATCGCCGTGCAGGCAGGAGTTTAAAATATCTGGAACAACTGGCGGCCGGTGGCATAACAATGGGTATGCAAATTGTGCTGTGCAAAGGGCTTAACGACGAGGAGCATCTGGATAAGACTATCCATGACCTATCCCGTCTTGTGCCCCATGGCGGCGATGGTTTTAGCCTGTCTGTTGTGCCTGTGGGGCTGACGAAGTATCGCGAAGAAAACGGATTGACCCACCTGCGGCCGCTAAATGATTTTGACTGCGCAAATATTATTGCCCAGGTAGAGGCCTGGCAAGAACGCCTTCTAAACGAGCTGGGCACAAGATTTGTTTGGCTGGCAGATGAATTTTATCTTACGGCGGGGGTAGACCTGCCGCCATACGAAACCTATGAGGATTTTTTGCAGATAGAAAACGGCGTGGGCATGCTGGCATCTTTTAAACATGACTTTGAAGAAGCCCGCAAGGATACCTCCGAGCTAAAGGCGGGCAGCGGTATGTGGTCGCCTGATACCAAGGTTACTATGGTAACAGGCGTAGCCGCGCAAAATTTAATGCGCGAGCTGATTCCGCCCAATGCGGATTTGGAAATACGCGTAATCCGAAACGAATTTTTTGGCGAAAATGTTACAGTATCTGGACTTTTAACAGGCTTTGACATAATAAATCAGCTAAAAGGGCGCGAGCTGGGCGATGTGCTGCTGCTGCCCAAGAGCTGCCTGCGCCATGGCGAAGATGTGCTGCTGGACAATATAACAACAGCAGAAATAGCAAAGCGGCTTGGCATAAGGGTTTTGCCCATAAACCCGGGCGGCAAGGAATTTGCGGAAGTGTTGCGGCAATGCGGCGTGTAGGGGATGGAAATGCATCTTCTGCAAGCCGGTATGAAAGGAGATTTATGAGCCTGATAGAACAACTAACATTTCGCTTAGAAACCCCCGACGACCATCGGCAGGTGGAAGAGCTAACAAGAAGGGCCTTTGGCCATGACTGCGACGAACACTTTATAGTGCATCTGCTGCGCGAAAGCCCATCATATATCCCGGAGCTATGCTTTATAGCCTGCGATGGCAACGAGATTTTGGGACATATATTGTATACACGAGCCTACATACATAGCCCCGGCGGCCAAAAGCACGAGGTTATATCATTTGGCCCTATAAGCGTGTTGCCGGAATATCAAAGCAAAGGCATAGGCACAGCCCTAATTGAACTAACAATAGCCATTGCCAAAAACAAAGGAGACCACGACGCTGTATTTATCTACGGCGACCCGGAATATTACCACCGCTTTGGCTTTACAAACGCCGTGCGCTATGATGTCACTACGCCAAAGGGCGAGAATTTTGAAGAATTTATGGGGATGGAGCTGTACCCCGGCGGCCTTTTGGGCATAAAGGGCAAACTGCACCAGGATGCGGCTTTTACGGTGGACAAGGCCGCGCTTAGGGAGTTTGATAAGATGTTTGCGTTGTAGGGAGGGGTTATGGGTCACTCCCAAAATGACGGTTATAAATGAATGTAGGGGCGACCTGCGGTCGCCCGTTTGCACGGAGGTATCAGCCATGAAACAATTTCCAACCCATATAGTAGCCGTTGACGGCATAGTAGAAAACAATAACAACGAAATCTTGTTGGTAAAGCATCGCCAAAGGCAGTATTGGACCATGCCGGGCGGCCAAGTAGAAGTAGGCGAAAACCTAATAGACGCCCTTGTACGTGAAATAAAAGAAGAAAGCGGCATTGATGCAGAAGTCAATAAGCTAATATGCGTTTCCTCCAACACTTGTACATATGAGGGTTACGACGGATACGGTATAGTCCCCACAAAGGTGATATTTGGGTTTACTTGCACCTACACAGGCGGAGAACTTTGTACTTCCGACGAAACCAGCGAAACATGCTGGATTCCAAAAGGTAAAATTCTCGACTATGTTACAGATTCCAACTTGCGCAAGCGGTTTGAAGCGTATTTGAATTTCAATGGCAAAGATATACAATATCTGGAATATATTACTCGACCGGAATATGATTTGAAACTGCAACAGAAAATCTGATTAGGGGATTCCGGGTCAAGCCCGGAATGACGATCATACACGTAGGGGCGGCTCTATGCCGCCCGATATATAAAGAACCATGCAACCAATAGCAGATTTAGGCCTTTAGGAGAAGCCGAAATGAAAGTTTATCGCAGCATACAACAACCCAAATACAGAAGTGCTCTTCGCCAAAAGCTAGGCACGGCTTATCTTACGCTTAAACGATACATGCTTTGGACATTTGGCGGCATAAAATTTGCCAAAAAGGGAGCATATGAACTAGGAAGCGAGCATTTTACCCACCAAACACCCTTGCTCAGACATTTAAGGGGTATCGACATAAGCCTGGAGAAAAACAAAATAGCAAATTTGCATATTGCCATAGACAGGATACATGGCGTTGTATTGAAGTCTGGGGAAGTTTTTTCGTTTTGGAAACTGATAGGCAGGCCAACCCGGCGCAGGGGATACCTAGAAGGGGTGATTTTACGCAGAGGCACATTTGGTAGCGGTATTGGCGGCGGCCTGTGTCATTTGTCCGGTTTTATTTATTGGATGACCTTGCACACGCCTTTAACTGTAGCAGAGCGACATCGTCATGGCTACGACACCACCCCCGATAAGCTCTTTGGTAGCGACGCCACCTGTTTCTATAATTTTAAAGACCTAATGATTAAAAACAATACTGCGCAGCCATTTCAGTTGCTGATAGAAGTTGGCGAAGACCAACTGCGCGGAATGTGGAAATCAAACGCACCACCTGCTTTTAAATACGAAATTTACGAAAAAGAAAGTGTCATACATCTGGAAGAATGGGGCGAATACACCCGCCACAATCATTTGTACAGAAAGATATACGACATAAACAACATACTGGTCGGTGATGAGTTCGTAGCAGAAAATCATGCAATTATGATGTACCCGCCGGCGTCTGATAAGGAGAACCCATGCAACCAATAGTAGCAGTAGTAGGCCGCCCAAATGTCGGCAAATCCACATTATTCAACCGCATAGTAGGCTCGCGCCTGTCCATTGTAGAAGACACCCCCGGGGTTACGCGGGATAGGCTCTATGCCGAAACATCCTGGCTTAACCACAAATTTACCGTGATAGACACCGGCGGGCTGGATGCATCTAGCGACGAATATATACCCCAACAGATACTGCGCCAGGCCAACCTGGCCATAGATACCGCCGATGTGGTGGTTTTTGTGGTGGACGGCAAGGCAGGTATTGTAGAAGGCGACCTAGATGCCGCCGATATCCTGCGCAAAAGCAAAAAGCCCATTGTGCTGGTGGTTAATAAGCTGGACGACATAAAGCAAGAGGATTTGCTATACGAATTTTATTCCCTTGGGCTGGGCACGCCCGTGCCCGTGTCCGCGGCAAATATGCTGGGCCTGGGGGATATGCTGGATATTATATGCGGTCATTTCCCGGGCGATATTGTGGAAGAGGACGACGACGAGGTTATTAAAGTCGCTATTGTAGGCAAGCCCAATGTAGGCAAGTCCTCCATTATCAACCGTATATTGGGCGAAGAGCGGCTGATAGTCTCTAATATTCCCGGCACAACGCGGGATGCCGTAAACACCTTCTACGAGAAGGACGGCCAGAAATACATGTTTATAGACACAGCAGGCATACGCCGCAAGAGCAAAATTACGGAAAATATCGAAAAATACAGCCTGGTGCGCGCTGTTTCGGCTATAGACCGCTGCGATGTGGCCGTGCTTGTTATATCTGCCGAGGATAACATTACAGACCAAGACACAAAAATAGCCGGCATTGCCCATGAAAAAGGCAAGGCGGGCATAGTTGTAGTAAACAAATGGGATGCGGTAGAAAAAGACCACAAAACCATGAAAAAATACGAAGAAAAAATCAATTTCGAGCTAAAATACATGCCCTATGCTTCCAAGCTTTTTATTTCGGCACTTACGGGACAGCGGGTTAATAATCTTTTTGACGAAATAAAGATGGCGGCGCAAAATGCCAGCCTGCGTATACAAACAGGCATACTAAACGAGGTGCTGATAGAGGCCATGGCCATGAACCAGCCGCCGGCCGTAAAGGGTGTCGCGCTAAAGATATATTATGCCACCCAGGTGTCTGTAAAACCGCCCACATTCATACTTTTTGTTAACGACACAGAGCTGCTGCATTTTTCCTACAAGCGATATATAGAGAATCAAATACGGCAGAACTTTGGCTTTAAAGGCACGCCGATACATTTCATTGTAAGAAACAGGAAATAAGGAGGCGATACCATGAGAACCTTGATACTGTATGCAACAAAATACGGGGCAACGGCGGATATTGCCAGACGCATTGTATCAAAGATAGACGGAGCTAGTGCATACGATATAAAGCGGGACAATATCCCAGATATATCGGGTTTTGACCGTATTTTGATAGGTAGCTCTGTATATGCGGGATCCACCCGCAAAGAAGCCAAGGCATATGTGGCACAAAATGCCGCCGCTCTTACCAAAAAGGAGTTTGGGCTGTTTTTTTCCGGCCTTGGCGCAGACCCCAAAACATTAGAAAGGAATTTTCCGCCCGGCTTTGTAAAAAGGGCGAAGTCCGTGGCATTTATGGGTGGTATTTTTGATCCGGATAAAATCAACGGGGCAGAACGACTTGGGTTGCGGGCGATTTTTAGATTAAAGGAATATACAAACACCATTGATGATGAGGCCATAGACCAGTTTGTGGCGGCAATGAAAGGATAATTTACATGATTGAAATAGCGATAGGGTTCTCGATATTGCTGATTCTTGCAGGCTATCTGGTGGGTTGTTTACAAACGGCCTACTTTGTGGGGCGCAAGGTTGGCAAAATAGACATCAGGGAGCATGGCAGCGGCAATGCTGGGATGACCAATGTTGCGAGGGTGTTGGGCGCAAAGCCCGGGGTTATTGTGCTGGTGGCTGATGTGGCAAAGGCCGTGGCGGCTATTATGATAGCAAACTATGTGTTTCATGGTCGAGTGTTTGGCATGCAGGGTATAGAGTATTTGCCGGGGCTGCTGGCAGGCCTTGGGGTTATATTGGGCCACAACTTCCCGTTTTGGCTGAAATTTCGCGGGGGCAAGGGCATTGCAAGCACAATAGGGCTGGCTATTATGTTTGACTGGCGGGTGCTGGCTATTGCGGCCTGCATAGGTATTTTGGTGCTTTTGACGGCAAAGTATATGTCCCTGGCATCTTTGGTTGCATTAACCGTCTTTGCTGCTGTTACGACAATTCTTTATATTGATTTTTGGCCTATAGTGACAATAGCTTGGATTATAGCCGCTCTTGGTTTCTTTACCCATCGCAAAAATATTGGCCGGCTGATTAAAGGCACGGAGAGCAAATTCCACCTTAGAAAACAAAAATAGTAAAAATTGGAAATTTGGAATATAACTGGAAAATCCTGACTATATTTTATGTAGTACACCATAAAGTATAGGAGGGAAAAATATGAGCGTACAAGCCTATAATTATGTTGCAATAGAAAAACCAAGGAAAAGGCCAAAACCCCTTACCAAGAAAAAGCGCGAGCTTAGCGGCGAGGATGTGCTTATTTTGGCCACGCTGGAGAAGCTAAAGAGAGAATTGGACATCATACACAGCTCGCTGGATTCTGTAACAGACCCCGCGCTGATAGACAGCTTTATTTACGAGATGAGTGCCGTAAACATGCGCTATAAATTCTATTTGCAGCAGTGCAAAGAAAAAGGGATTGTTGGCAATTTTTCCAGAAAAACAGCGAGGGTATAACATGGATTTTTTACAAAATATGGATAGTCAGCTTGTTATCTGGATCGCCATAGGCATTTTGGTGGCTTTCGGCGTTATGGTGGTTAACAACAAAATGCGGCGGGTGGCGGTTTTTGGCGCACGCATGGTCATCGGTGTTGCCTGCATTGCCGCCATTAACTTTGCAATGGGCGGCTTTGGGCTGGGGCTGGCCGTGGGTATAAACGCGCTTACAATGGCTGTTGCGGCGTTTTTGGGCATACCGGGCGTTGTTATGCTATATGGGTTGACATTTATTCTGTAGCACAGGAGAAAAATGTACACAAATTTCGAGACCAACTTTGCGAATATTATGGAAGCGGCGGGGTATCAACGAATACATATGCCCGCCTATGAGCCATGGAATCGGGGATTTTGCTTTTGGGGCAAAATAGCCGGTGCTGTGGCTTATTATTATGCGGTCTATGAAGCCGACACCGCGGATATGGCGGCCTATGCCGGGCTAAAGGAGATTGTAGACCAGCGGGTGTCGGCTGTTTCTGCACGATACAATATGCGCCATGCAGTAGTTTTTAATATCTTTGTAGGCGATTTATCCGATGATGTGCGCGAAATCGAAAAAATGATAGATAATCAAGGCGAATTTACCATGATGGAGAAATATGATGTCTACTATGGCGCGGACACGGCAAACATGCGCATAATGCGCAATACAGGCCAGCCCCATAATATGGATGGGGCTTTGGCCAAGATAGAAAGGGCATTAAAGGGCAAGGGCGAAAGTATTAAGGCAGAAGCGAGGTCGCACTATGCTGTGCCTGTGGCAGCCCAACCCATATTGTGCTATATAATTTTGGCTATAAATGCGATTGTATTTCTGATGATGGAACTAAACGGCGGCTCCACCAATACTGCTACGCTTATACGGTTTGGGGCTGTTTCGTACCATCTGGTCTTCACCTTTGGCGAATACCACCGCCTTATAACCCCTATTTTCCTACATATCGGCTTTATGCATCTTGTGTTTAACACATTGTCCATGGTGCTTTTTGGCATGAGAGCAGAGAGGTATTTTGGCCATGTGAAGTTTTTGATTATTTATCTGGCCAGCGGCATAGCGGGCAACCTGGCCATGGCTTTGGCCAACGAACATTCTCTTGGGGCTGGCGCATCGGGCTCGCTATACGGCATGATGGGCGCGCTGTTGGCCTTTACGCTGTTGCGCAAGCAGCATGTGGAGAATTTTCGTGCGGGCATACTGGGCATGATGATAGCCGTGGGCATCTTGATGGGCTTTACCATGAACCAGATTCCGGATATGCCCAATGTGGGCAATGCTGCGCATATTGGCGGGTTGGTTGTGGGGGTTGGGTTGGGATATCTTTTGTCTGGGAAGGGCATGCCGGCTAAAGCCGGCTAAAGTAACGACTGGAAGTCAGGCATATGATTATGCAAAAAATCCGTAGGGGCGGCTTGTAGCCGCCCCTACGAGTAACCGGAGGCTATTCTGTGTCGTTTTGATCTGTCTTTATAGAGGCCATAATCGGTGGTTTATTTGGATTTTCCGTGCCACAATGAGGACAGTTTTTCAAATCCGCTCTATAAGGCAATAGGCAGTCATGACAATTGACCGTAGTATTTTTTAATTTGTGGACGGGGTCGCGCTCCCAAGCATCATGATTTTTATATGCCCCCACAATGAACAGCGCAGGAAGGGCGAAGCCTATAAGGGTCAGTATAGAAAAATCTATTATATCTGAGTATAAAAAGGCTGCAAATAACTCATATATCGCGAGAATTATGACAAAGATCATGAGTGGTTTTCCATACTCTGGTTTTTCGCGATGCACAATGCCACAAATGCCAAGAACAATATAGGCGATACTTGCTACAAACAATAGCCCGACAAGAAAACCAATGTTAACACCAAATGCAAATTGCATAGCTGCAAACACCCATGGGGCTGCCTGTACCATTGTTTGCATGCCCAATGCACCAATAAATCCTATTGCACCAAAGATTATGTACAGTATACCTGTCACTAATAGAAAGTTCTTTCCGGGTGCGTTCATTCTCATTCCTCCTAAAAGCAAATTTATCATTCTGCTACCCCTATCATGACACAATCAGTATGGAACTTCAACAAGCATTTTGTCTTACAAAATAGGTCTATATTAGTATCTATTAGGATTGCATACTTGAAGTAAAAAGAGGGGTGCAATCTTATGTTTAAGATACGCAAAGGGTATGATAGCAAAAGCAAGACATTTCGCTTGCCTATAGAGCTTATTGAAAAGCTGGATATATTGGCAACACAAAACAAGCTGTCATTAAACCAGCTGGTTATACAATGTTTGACATATGCGGTGGATAATTTGGAAGCGGGGGAGGAAAAGGGCGAAGGGGATTCCGGGCGAAGTTTCGGCGAAAACCATGCCGAAACCAATGGCCCAAAATGACGGATGCATCAACTGCAGTCACCCGGTTGCTGGATTGCTTCGGGCTACGTTGTTTGCGTAGGCAATGACCATCTAGCCCGAAGCAATCCATTAATGCCAAGATTATTTAAATATAAGTTTAACATCAAAAAAGCGCGAAAAAGGGTGCAGTCCCTTTTCGCGCTTTTCGTGTTTTTTGATGTTATAGGTTCGATGTATAGGTATTAAGAATTAATCCTGTGTATAAGGCAAGAGTGCCATATGGCGCGACCTTTTGATGGCCGTGGTTAACATTCTTTGGGCTTTGGCACAGTTGCCGGAGATTCTTCTTGGCAGGATTTTGCCGCGCTCGGAGATAAATTTGCGCAGTCTTGCGGTGTCTTTATAGTCTATATAGGTGATTTTTTCGGCGGTAAACACGCAGACTTTCTTTTTTCTGCGGCCGCGTCTTCTTTGTTGCATCATATGTTGTTCCTCCTAATTAAGTCAAAATGTGATTAGAATGGCAAATCGTCATCGTCCAGCGCAGGTGCTGATGTATCCACTTCAAAGAAGCTGTCCGCCGGGGGTTTTTGCTGTTGCGGTGGGGCATAGCTACCCTGGGGTGGCGATGGCGGCATAAAATTGGCATTGTCGCCATAGTTGTTGTTATAGTTGGGGTTTTGGCCGCCGCCCTGGCTGCGCGATTCGAACGATGCGCGGCTTTCGGCAAAGTGGTGGTCATCGGTTATAACCTCTGTAAACCACTGTCTTTGGCCATTGTCTCCATCAAAACTACGTATTTGCAAACGACCAGAAACACAGACCATCTGCCCTTTGCGGAAATATCTTTCCACAAACTCGGCTGCCCTACCAAAGGCAGTACAATTGATAAAGTCTGCCGCCTGCTCGCCTGCATCGCGTCTTTGCTGGCTTATTTGGCGGTTTACTGCCAAGGTGTAGCGCACAATAGCCAGAGGCTCTGCCGCATTAGAATATCTCATTTCGGGGTCGCGGGTCAAGCGACCCATCAAAACAACTTTGTTCATAAGTTTACCCCCTATAGTCCTATTCTAGGTCGTCCCTGCGAATGGTCAAAAAGCGCAGCACATTTTCTCTTATGCGTAGGCGGTCTTCGATTTCTCTGGGCATGGTTGGCGGCCCATCAATGTAATAGAATGTATAGTGGCCTTCTGTTAGCTTTTGGATTTCGTAGGCCAGCTTGCGCTTGCCCCAAACATCCGCTTTTTCTATCACGCCGCCATAGCGGGTAATAAGCTCTATAATAGCGTCCGACTCGGCCTTAATGGCCTCTTCTTCCAATTGGGGATGCAAAATTATCCCCATCTCGTATTTGTGCATTAAAAGCACACCTCCTTTTGGTCTTATCGCCAAAGTCAACTTTGGCATTTGGCCCTCCGTTGCTGCGAAGAGCAAGGATAAGTTACAACAATCACAGATTATACCACAGACCAACGGGAAATGCAAGCATTATTTTGCGCTGGCAGTTTTCCTAAAATGTACCGGCGTCAATGATAGGTTACAAAAAACTTCTGTGATATAATGAACTTACTTGCTTGCATGGCTTAACCCCGGGGTTAAGCCATTTTTCGCGCTATTT